>Ga0307968_1000968_pt1 | contig 22522 bp, 26 predicted proteins | sample OrgLakmetagen650_FD_201834 | JGI IMG/M metagenome (GOLD analysis project Ga0307968, IMG submission 201834) | Saline water microbial communities from Organic Lake, Antarctica - #650 | ecosystem: Environmental > Aquatic > Non-marine Saline and Alkaline > Saline | place: Antarctica: Organic Lake...
TGCAGCCCATGCACGCGCACAGCCTCAAGCTTCTCGACCAACATGTTTGTTTCATATATCAACTCATTAACTCCCATTGCAGATGCTGTACTGCTGCGCATGTACGTGCACGGCCTCAAGGATCCTCATCCTACATGTTTGTTTCAGTACCAACTCTCACCGCAGATGCCGTACTGCAGCCCATGCACGCGCACAGCCTCAAGCTTCTCGACCAACATGTTTGTTTCATATATCAACTCATTAACTCCCATTGCAGATGCCATACTGCAGCCCATGCACGCACATGGCCTCGGGCTTCTCAATCTTCTCACGCCTCACGCCTTTGCGTCCCACACCACCACCGCACCAAGCAGCTCCATGGATGCTGCATGCACGAACACTGGCAGCACTGTGTGCACCGGCCTCACACACAGCGCTGCTGCTGAGCAGCTTGTGTGCAGCTTGATGGCCGTGATGCCAGCATTCAGCAACAAGGTTTCTTCTGCAAGGTATGCTGTCTTATTGCTTTTTTTTTTGTAACAAGTTTGCCTCGTGCTTTGCTTGAGGCAATTGACTGTATCCATTGCAATGGTGCTGAGGGCCTGTCCTGTCTTGCGTGGCGAGCCTTGCTTTAATCGTGCGTTAGCTTTGATTGGAGCCAAATTGCAATGACGCTTGCTGTCGGAGGAGGATTCAAAGGCCTGCTCCTAAGTTATGGTGTGCTTCAGTTAGAAATCCAGCATTTCTAACTGAACTTATATGCTAGCACTTGTAATTTGAAGGGGTGACTGACTCATTTCTCATTTAATCTAGCTTGCTATTGTTTGTAAAACTAATCGTTTCCTTTATAGCTTTTCCTCGAAATCCCATCCCACCTGCACCCATTTTCCATTCAAGACCCCTGTGTGTAATGCCTACTACCTTTTTCTTAAACCCTTACTTCACCTGCACCCATCTTTCACTTGCAGGCCCCTGTATGTATTGCCTGCTACCGAATTTTTCTCAAAATTTTACTTCACCTGCACCTATCTTCCACTTGCATTACCTGCTACCTTTTTCTCGAATTCCTGCTTCACCTGCACCCATCTTTCACTCGCAGGCCACTGTGTGTAATGCCTGCTACCTTAATCCCAAATTCCTACTTCACCTGCACCCATCTTTCACTTGCATGCCCCTGCGTGTACTACCTACTACTGATTTTTGTCTCGAAATCCTACTTCACCTGCACCCATCTTTCCCTCGCAGGCCACTGTGTGTATTGCCTGCTACCTTTCTCCCAAATTCCTACTTCACCTGCACCCATCTTTCACTTGCATGCCCCTGCGTGTACTACCTACTACTGATTTTTGTCTCGAAATCCTACTTCACCTGCACCCATCTTTCACTCGCAGCCCCTGTGTGTACTACCTACTACTGATTTTTCTCGAATTCCTACTTCACCTGCACCCATCTTTCACTTGCAGGCCCCTGTGTGTATTGCCTGCTACCGAATGTTTCTCAAATTTCTACTTCACCTGCACCTATCTTCCACTTGCATTACCTGCTACCTTTTTCTCGAATTCCTACTTAACCTGCACCCATCTTTCACTTGCAGGCCCCTGTGTGTATTGCCTGCTACCAAATTTTTCTCAAACTTTTACTTCACCTAAACCTATCGTCTACTGTATAACCTGCTACCTTTTTCCCGAATTCCTACTTCACCTACACCCATCTTTCACTCGCAGCCCCTGTGTGTACTACCTACTACCGATTTTTTGAATCCCTACTTCACCTGCACCCATCTTTCACTTGCAGGCCCCTGTGTGTACTACCTACTACCGATTGTTGCTCAAATTCCTGCTTAACCTGCACCCATTTTTCACTTGCAGGCCCCTGTGTGTAATGCCTGCTACCGATGTGAGCAGCCACCTTGCTCTCCTCACTGAGTCCATGGTCATTGCTGGACATCAGACATCAACACACGCACTACCACCATTCCCACCACCACCAGCAGCAGCAGCGGCAGCAGCAGCAGCGTCAGCAACAGCAGCGGCAGCAGCAGCAGCAGCAGCATCTCTTGAAGCTTGCCTAACTCTCACACCGCCCACCATAACAGCCCTCGCAGCTCGCGCCGCCTGGTGTGCCCTCACGCAGCCTCAACCCCTTATAACCACCACCACCACCACAAATACCCTCCCCACCCCTTCCCCTACCACCACCAATGCTGCCGCCTGCACGATCGGCCAGGCCATGCTGCAGCCCCTCTCTCCACTTCCTGCCTCCAACAACCCATACCCCACCCTTAACATGAACTCATCGCTGCTTGACAGAATCGGCGGTGACACACACCCCAGCAGCGGCATTGCTAAGCCTTTTAACAACAGCACCACCACCAGCAGCAGCAGCAGCAGCAGCAGTACTGCACCCCTTACAATTCCTCCCCATCCCTGCACCATCAACTTGCATCTCGCAGACTGGCTGCTGCACAAGCTCGCCCACTCCCCCGTGCTTAACACAGGCAGCACAGGCAGCATCACCACACCACCTGCTGCTGCTGCCGCTGCCATTGCAGCGACCACTGCAGCCACCCCAAGCCCACCTGTTATAGCTACCAGCACAACACCTGCTGCTGCTGCTGCCGCTTCCATTGCAGCGACCACTGCAGTCACCCCACGCTCACCTGTTATAACTAGCAGCACAACAGGACGTGCATTCATCGCTGCAAGCAACACTCGTAACCTGGACTGCTTACTCCCCCCCTTGCTCGCTGCCTGTCACCACTCTTGCTCGATTACTGCTGCCTGCCCCACCTGTACACCACCTCCCACCAATACCCCTTCTCTCTCCCATACTCGCTCCCTAGCAGCCCAATCCCCGACCACTGCCCCATCCTCCATTACAACCCCCACGGCACATCTCAGCAGCAGCAGCAGCCACGCAGGCGCCCCATCTCTCGCACACAACCCATCTGTCACAACACCCAGCTGTCGCCCACAGGCTCCCCATCTGTCGCAAGCAAGCACTCCATCTGCGCCACACAGCCTCGCAGCCGCCTGCCCCTCCTGCTCTCATGCAAAGCTGCTGCTGCTCAGGAAGGCGCAGCCTCTGGTGCAGGCAGCGCTGCACAGACTGGAGACCTGCTTCTGCAGCTCAATCTCCTGCGATGGCATTTCCGGCAGCGCACAGCAATGCACGCAGCAGCAGCAGCAGCAGCAGCAGCCACGCATGGCAGAGGCCAGAGCAGCAGAAGCCGAGCAAGGACAGCCAGCCCCTGGATCCACGAGCAAACGGCAGCGCAGGTTGGCAAAACAACAGCTGAAGGAGCAGCACCAAGAACATCAGCAGCCGCCACAGCAGCAGCAGCAGCAACAGCAGCAGCAGCAGCCAGGAATCCCAGCAGGCTTATGCCAGAATAGCAGCAATCATGGGAGCGGAAGCGACAGCACTGAAATGCTGAGCTCCTGGTCTCATGCTGCCCCACTGATGGGTCTCCTCCCCACCCGTGTGGTGGCAGGCTTGGCAAAGCGCCTCTTGCGCACTGCCCTTGCCAATCGCAGCTGCCCCCCCCACATCCAGGACCCATCGCACGGTGCCCATGCTAACCATAACAGCTTCCCACACTGCAACCAAGGCCCTCATTCAATTTCTGAGTCGCATCCGTCCACTCCTTTTCCACTGGCCCAAGAACAACTCCACAACAGCAGCAGTGGCAGGGGCACTGGGGTTGGAGGTAAAGGGAGCAAGAAGAGGAAGAAGAGGGAGAGCAGTGGTGCCGATGGCTCACAGGACCTGGGAGGGGTTGGTGCTGGTGTGGTAGATGACTGTGGTGATGGTGATCATCGCGCTCACACCACACACAGCACACATAGTGTGTGTGGTCACGTAGCTGACCTGCAGGGCGTGGTGGCTCTACAAGTTGCGTTAGAAGTGCTTGGCCGCTTGCCCGTAGACCCCGGCACCGACTACCAGCATAACCCACCCAGCAGCAGCAATGCTAGCACGCTTGCCCGCCACACAAGCAGGGGAGGTGGCAGCAGTTGGTGCGATGCTCAATTAGGGGCAGTGCTGCTGGACGTCAGCAGCTGTGCACAGGAGCTGGTGGTGGCCATGCTGTCAATGGAACCAGCAGTGGGAGGCACAGCAGCAGACACAGCAGCAGCGGCAGGGGTAGGCCCTATAGCAGAAGCAGCAGGAGTGGACAGAGCTGCGCACGTAGCTGCTCTCCCTTTTCAGCAGCAGCACCAACACCACCACCACAACCAGTGCCTGCTCTCGCACCGCGACAGAGTCCTGCAGAACTGCGTGAGCCTGATGCACGTGCTTGCACCCCAACATGCGCCAAGCATGCCTCTGGTGCGCACCCCAAAATGCGATGCTTTGCTTGAGCTTGCTTGATTGTGCAGAGCTGCGTGAGTCTGATGCATGCGCTTTCACCCCAGCATGCGCCAAGCATGCCTCTGGTGCGCACCCCTGATTGTGATACTTTGTTTGAGCTTGCTTGGTCTTGCAAAGCTGCGTGAGTCTGATGCATTTGCTAAGCACACCTCTGGTGCGCACCCCAAAATGCGATGCTTTGTTTGAGCTTGCTTAGTCTAGCAGAGCTGCGTGAGCCTATTGCACGCGCTTGCACCCCAACATGCGCCAAGCATGCCTCTGGTGCGCACCCCTGCTTGCGATGCTTTGTTTGAGCTTGCTTGATCTTGCAAAGCTGCGTGAGTCTGATGCATTTGCTAAGCACACCTCTGGTGCGCACCCCAAAATGCGATGCTTTGTTTTGAGCTTGCTTGGTCTTGCAGAGCTGCGTGAGCCTGATGCACGTGCTTGCACCCCAACATGTGCCAAGCATGCCTCTGGCGCGCACCCCTGATTGTGATACTTTGTTTGAGCTTGCTTGAACTTGCAGAGCTGCGTGAGTCTGATGCATTTGCCAATACACATCTGATGCGCACCTCTGCTTGCGATGCTTTGTTTGAGCTTGCTTGATCTTGCAAAGCTGCGTGAGTCTGATGCATTTGCTAAGCACACCTGTGGTGCGCACCCCTGATTGCGATGCTTTGTTTGAGCTTGCTTGATCGTGCAGAGCTGCGTGATTCTGATGCACGTGCTTGCACCCCAACATGCGCCAAGCATGCCTCTGCTTTGTGCACCCCTGATTGTGATACCTTTTTTGAGCTTGCCTGATCTTGCAGAGCTGCGTGCGTCTGATGCATTTGCTAAGCACACCTGTGGTGCGCACCCCTGCTTTCGGTGCTTTGTTTGAGCTTGCTTGGTCTTGCAGAGCTGCGTGAGTCTGATGCACGTGCTTGCACCCCAACATGCGCCAAGCATGCCTCTGTGCGAACCCCTGATTGCGATGCTTTGATTGAGCTTGCTTGATCTTGCAGAGCTGCGTGCGTTTGATGTACGCAATAATATAATTAATAATAATAACACCCCATCATGCGCCAAGCATGCCTCTCGTTTGCACCCCTGTTTTTAGTGGTGCACACCCTTTTTGTAGTGGTACACACCCTTTTTGTGGTGCGCACCCTTTTTGTAGTGGTACACACCCTATTTGTGGTGCGCACCCTTTTTGTAGTGGTGCACACCCTATTTGCGTTGCGCACCCTTTTTGTAGTGGTGCACACCCTATTTGTGGTGCGCACCCTTTTTGTAGAGGTGCACACCCTATTTGTGGTGCACACCCTTTTTGTAGTGGTGCACACCCCCTTTGTGGTGCGCACCCTTTTTGTAGTGGTGCACACCCTATTTGTGGTGCACACCCTTTTTGTAGTGGTACACACCCTGTTTGTGGTGCGCACCCTTTTTGTAGTGGTGCACACCCTGTCTGTGGTGCGCACGTTTTTGTAGTGGTGTGCGCCTTTGTTTGTAACTTTTTTTCTTGAGCTATGATTGCAATGATCTGTTTCCTCAGCCTGCTTGGCTCTGGACCTGGTAGTCTTGACTGCTTATCACTCAGAACACATATGATTCACAACAGAGCACACATGATTCACAACAGAACACACATGATTCACAACAGAACACATATGATGCATGACAGAACACATATGATTCATGACAGAACACACATGATTCAGGACAGAACACATATGATTCACGACAGAACACATATGATTCACGACAGAACACATATGATTCACGACAGAACACATATGATTCACGACAGAACACATATGATTCACGACAGAACACATATGATTTACGACAGAACACACATGATTCATGACAGAACACATATGATTCACGACAGAACACATATGATTCACGACAGAACACATATGATTCACGACAGAACACACATGATTCATGACAGAACACATATGATTCATGACAGAACACACATGATTCACGACAGAACACACATGATTCACGACAGAACACACATGATTCAAGACAGAACACATATGATTCATGACCGTCGATGTAAAGATCAATTTATAAAAGAGTGCCTGACTATTTTAATGAAGCCTCAAACTCATCTCTTTCTTTCCTAACTTGCTCCTTCAATATTGCCACTGTGTACCCAGCATCAAAAATTGTCTGCGGATGAACCCCGCATTTGCACCCAAAACATGGGATGAACCCCGCATCTGCACCCAAAACATGGGATAAACCCCGCATCTGCACCCAAGACATGGAATAAACCCCGCATCTGCACCCAAGACATGGGATAAACACCGCATCTGCACCCAAAACATGGGATGAACCCCGCATCTGCACCCAAAACATGGAATAAACCCCGCATCTGCACCCAAGACATGGAATAAACCCCGCATCTGCACCCAAGACATGGGATAAACACCGCATCTGCACCCGAAACATGTGCTTTACCTGGAACTACCTGGACCTTTTTTATTGCCTGTCTACACTGACCTCTGCTTTGACCCTCCCGTTCTCACTGTTTTCCTGTTTTCTAGGATTGGCCTGAACTACATACGGTGTTATACAATGTTTTCGACGAGGGAATCACAAATATTACGGTTGTATACGGTGTGCGAAAGCAAAAGCAAACGTAAATGTACACTGAAAAAGAAAACACCAGCAGGCTCCAGTGCTCACACTAGCCAGAGCCCCACCGAATAAATGTATATATACGGTTCTGGCCAACCCTAATGTTTCCCCAATTTCCCCCTTGCCCTGCGCACAGGTCCGTGCCTGCCTCTCCTCCCCCACCCCCTCCAGCATGGCTAGCCTGGCCACAGCTGTGCGCACAGCTCCGGCTGTTTTAGGCCCTGCATACACACGCGAGCTGCTGCTTGCAATGGGCCTCGCCAGCAGCACAGCAGCGCCAGCGCTCAGAGCACCCGCAGCGCCAATTTCTAGAGCAGCTGAGTCGACTGTGCAGGCAAACGGTGGAGTACGAAAGGGGATGAAGGGTGAGGGGAGAGACGTGCGCGGCAAGCACGCCCTTGCACTGCAGCTACCTTTAGTGCACGCGTGTCTACGAGCAGCAGCAGAAGTGACAGCTGCAGGGTGGGTTGAAGATCAGGAGGGGCGTCAGCCAGAACCAAAACACATGCTCTATCCACAGCTCCATCAGCATCAACAGCAGGAGCACCAGCAGCAGCAGCAGAAGTACATCCACCAGCAGCCGCATCAAAATCAGCAGCAGCAGCAGCAGCAGCAGCAGCAGCAGCTGCAAGGACAACAGCCGTATGTGTGCCTGTTATCCACACTGCCAGCATCCAACCGTCCCATCAGCCCTGACCTCCACACCTTGTGCTCCGCATACCGCGGTCCCCTCCTCGCGTTTGCTCAGCGCAAGCGCAGCAAAGAAGCTGCAGCCACAGCGCAGCACATAAATGGCACAGGAGGGCATGGTGGACCCATTGCTGCTGCACCCACTGCTGCCCCTGCTGCTGATGCTGCTACTGCTGCTGCTGCTGTTGCTGCTGGTGCTGCTGTCGCGAGTGACACTGGTATCTCGAGCGAGGCAGAAGTGGCAGAAGCTCTGCATTGTCACGGAACAGCAGTGCTGCTGGAGTGCCTGCGGTGTGATACTCACGTGCATGAGGTGCAGCAGCAGCAGCAGCAGCAGCAGCAGCAGCAGCAGCAGCAGCAGCGGCGGCAGCAGCAGCAGCAGCAGCAGCGGCAGCAGCGGCAGGAGCTGTGGTGGCGCCTTCTTCCTCACGGAATGACTCCAGGTGTGTGTGTGTGTGTGTGTGAGTGTGTGTGTGTTTGTGTGTGTGTGTGTGAGAAATGGTAGGGTTGATATTGTGGTGGTGTTGGTGGTGTTTTGGTAGGGATGGGAACACGTGTATGTCCTATGTACAAGTGCATCGTTCAGTGTGCTTTTCATGTCCTTGTGTCTGTCGTGAGGGGGTGCAATCGTGATTTTGTCTGTCATGAGGGGTTGCAAACCTCCTCTGCTGTAGAAGCAACAATCAACGGATTGTCCAGAGTACAAAATTGGCCTGATGTTGCCTACCTTCTGTTTGCTTTACGTGAGGGGCAACGCATCGCTGTATTGCTTTAAAGCTGCATCGGACTGCCTGCACACTTTGAGTACATAAGTGGCCTGATATTGCCTACCTTCTGTTTGCTTTGCTTTAGGGGCAACGCATCGCTGTATTGCTTTAAAGCTGCATCGGATTGCCTGCACACTTCCATGGCCTGTGTACCTCATCGCTTCCATGGCCAGTGCAGCTCATCACTTCCATGGCCTGTGCACCTCATCAATTCCATGGCCTGTGCAGCTCATCACTTCCATGGCCTGTGTATCTCATCAAATCCGTGGCCTGTGTACCTCATCACTTCCATGGCCTGTGTACCTCATCAATTCCATGGCCTGTGCAGCTCATCAATTCCATGGCCTGTGCAGCTCATCACTTCCATGGCCTGTGTAGCTCATCACTCACTCTGACTATGCTGCGCATTATTATTACACGCAGCGGGAGGCATATCGAAGGGAGATATGAATCTGACTATTACTACGCATTATAATTATAACACACAGCAGGATGCACATCAAAGGGAGATTTAATCTCTGACTATGCTACGCATTATTACACGCAGCGGGAGGCACATCAAAGGGAGATTTGAATCTGACTGTGCCACGCATCATAATTATAACACACAGCGGGATGCACATCAAAGGGAGATTTGAATCTGACTGTGCTACGCATTTTAATTATAACACACAGCGGGATGCACATCAAAGGGATATTTAATCTCTGACTATGCTACACATTATTACACGCAGCGGGAGGCACATCAAAGGGAGATGCTGGCTTTGTTGCCGCCATGGCCCCTTGCACAGAGCAAGTGGAGGATGGAGAGCCTTGGTGAGTTGCATGACTATGTGGGAGAAGTCTTGATTTTTTAGTGCAGCGATAGCCCCTTGCACAGAGCAAGTGGAGGATGGAGAGCCTTGGTGAGTTGCATGACTATGTGTGCGAAGTCTTGATTTTTTAGTGCAGCGATAGCCCCTTGCACAGAGCACAGAGCAAGTGGAGGATGGAGAGCCTTGGTTAGTTGTGTGGCTATGCGTGCAAAGTCTTGTTTTTTTAGTGCAGCGATAGCCCCTTGCACAGAGCAAGTGGAGGATGGAGAGCCTTGGTGAGTTGCATGACTGTGTGGGAGAAGTCTTGATTTTTTAGTGCAGCCATGGCCCTTTTCTCGTCCAGCCATGCTGCCGTTTCTGCCTTGGGCGATGGAGGATGTGTCAAAGGTGCCTGTTTCCTTGCATTTAAATATAATACATATAGTTTCAAATACACATTCATAATGCGCGCAGGTCACTGGTGCTTCTGCCTTACGCGCTGGAGGATGTGTCAAAGGTGCCTGTTGCCTTGCATATAAATATAATACATATAATTTCAAATATACATCCATAATGCGCGCAGGTCACTGGCGCTTCTGCCTTACGCGCTGGAGGATGTGTCTAAGGTGCCTGTCGCCTTGCATATTTATATTTTAATACGTATATCTCAAATACACATTCATAATACACGCAGGTCACTGGCGCTTCTGGCTTACCCGCTGGAGGATGTGTCAAAAGTGCCCGTGGCGTCTCCACGGGAGCAGCTGGGGTTGGCAGTGCAACTGTTGCAGCAGGTGCTTTCCATATTGTAAAATTAGTACTGTGACTGCTTCATGACTTGAGTGTTGCAGCAGGTGCTTTCCATATTGTAAAACAAGTATTCTGTGACTGCTTCATGACTTGAGTGTTGCAGCAGGTGCGTGCCATATTGTAAAATTAGTATTCTGTGACTGCTTCATGACTTGAGTGTTGCAGCAGGTGCTTGCCATATTGTAAAACTAGTATTCTGTGACTGCTTCATGACTTGAGTGTTGCAGCAGTTGCTTGCCTTTCACGTGTTTAATAAGTCTGCCTGTCTGTAAAACAAGTGTTAAGTCACTGTGTTTAATAAGTGTTCATTTACTGCGTTTTGCCACGAGTGGTGATAAGTGAGCTCGGTGTGGGTGCTCACTATAGCCTTGCCGGGGACACAGCTGGGTCTGGCGATGGAAGTACTGCTGCAGTTGCTGATCAATTGTGGAAGGAATGTGCACAATAGCAGGTATCTAAATTGCACAACTGATTGTTGCTGCATATTGGGCAGTGTGCCACGGTCCCTGTTGTCTCTTTGAGGCAGGGAGAGGGACTGACGTGCTGCCTGTGCTTGCGCCACTTCGAGTGAGTGCCTTTCAGACTTGGACTTCTGGATGAGCCCTTTGTGCAAGACTCCTAGAGCGCTCAACTGCAGCTTGTGGTATGCTGTGAGCCTGCTGATGATGTACGCGGTTGTAAGCTTGCCAACGTGCTTATGCGGCAGGCTTCTGGGCAAGAAACTAACTCACCACCCACACAGCCATGCACGTTGTTACGCAGTACATATCTGAACGTTCTTGAGTTCCTTGTCAAAACCAGCATTCAGCTCTCCCTCTTGCCTCCTCCGCCATACTTCACAGGAGCTCCAAGACTACAGCAGCCCTTCATGCAACCATGGCACAAGCAGTGACAGTAGCATTGAGAGTGATACCAACGAGCAAGGATGTGCCCACACACCACACCTCCGCCCCTCACACCACCCGCCTCCACCACCCCCGACAGAGCTGTCAGGCCCCCACATGGTCCGTCTAACTGCCATGCTGAATGCAGCCTGTGCCACGCTGTGTGCCATTTACAAAGCAAGCAGCTCCAGCAGCAGCAGCACTCGTGGCTTAGCCTGGCTGGCTATTGTGGAATCTGAGGTAAAAATACTGCAAAAACGGGCAAGTCTTGCTGCCTGAGCCATGCTGGGTGCATTCAACAGCCAAACAATTACGTGGACAATAAAAACAACGACAACAACAAAAACAGCAGCAGCAACAACCAAGCAAGGCAAATAAATACACCTCCTCGTATTATGCCTGCTTGCTCATAACGCATGCATAACGTGGACATGTTTTCAACTGTGCCATCACAACAAGCAAACAATGAACTCGTGCTTTCCTCAGTCTGCGCTGCTTATTTCCTCGACTGTTTTTTATCACTCGCACAGCCTCAACCTGCGCTGCTGATTCCCTCAATCTTCTTCTACCACTCGCACAGCCTCAGCCCGCGCTGCTTATCGCCTCAATCTTCTTCCACCACTCTCACAGCCTCAGCCTGCGCTGCTTATTGCCTCAATTTTCTTCTACCACTCGCACAGCCTCAGCCCGCGCTGCTTATTGCCTCAATCTTCTTCCACCTCTCTCACAGGTCAGCACACAGCTTGACGGCTGGATCGGGGACACGCTCGCAGGCCTCAACAGTTGTATGCGTGGCACGCACGCTTGGGGGGCTGTGAGTGAAGCAGCAGCTGCGCTTGCAGACGCCACTGTACGTTGGCGTAGTGGCGATGCGATCTCGGTGCGGCGGCTGCGGCGGCTGGCGGCTGCACTGGCGCCTGAGATCGAGGAGGTTGAGGAAGAGGAGGGAGAGGAGGAGGGTGGGGAGGTGGGTGGCTCAGATCGGGATGTGCGTATGGAGGAAGAGAGAGGCGGTGGTTTAGATAGGGATGTGCGTATGGAGGAAGAGAGAGGCGGTGGTGAGGAGGAAGAGAGAGGCGGTGGTGAGGAGGAGTCGGGCGATGAATTGATAGAGGGGGCTGATGTGGGTGCTGGGATGGGCAAGGAGGAGAAGGAGGGGGGTGAGGATGATGCTGGCAGCAGTGGGGGCTCTGAGAGCAGCAGCATGAGTGGCGGCAGTGGGCAGTCAGACGTGGAGGGTGAGCGTGCTGGGAGTAGGTCAGTTAAGGGTAGCAGGATGGGTGGCAGTCCCGCTGTTTCTTCTGACGATGCCACCACACACAGCACTGCCGGCTCTGACACCTCTGATGAGCAGGAGGAGGAGGTGGAGGAAGAAAAGGGGAAAGCAGGGTCAGACACAGACATGGACAGCCAGGGGGATGGTAGCAAGGGTGGCCTTGAAGGCGGCGCCAGCAAAAATAACATCCCGGGTACTGGTGCTGCTGCTTCTTCGATGGACGGTCCAGAAGGTGGTGATGATGCTGACAGTGGCAGTGAAGGCGACAAGCCTGCTGGTGCCAGGGACACAGAGGCTGAAGCAGAAGGCAGCCTCAATGCAGCGGCCCTGCAGCAGCCAGCGCTGCCTGAGGTGTGCGTGGTGCACAACCCGCGCGCGGCACACGCAGCTGCTGCCATGCTGGGCGCCCTACTGCGGTGCCCCACCTTCTTGTCCGTTGCCTCAGGGAGGCACACCGCGCTACGCACTTCACACAGCAGCCAGGCACGACCGTTTGGGGCTGGGTTTGGCGATGGTGTTGGTGTCGACTCAGGTGGAGGTGTCGCAATAGCAGCCCTCACAAAAGACCCCTGCTGCCCAGGGGCACCCCCTCTCCCCCCTCACATCCAACAGATGCCCCTGCCTCTTACTTCACTCACCCACATCGTCGCTCTGTATCCCCCCTCTCCTGCCTCCGCACCCACCCCTGTGCCGCCACACACAGCACCAGCAGCGTACGCTGCAGGGTCAGCAGCAACAGGGTCAGCAGCAACCGTATCAGCGCACACATTGCCAGCAGCAGCAGGACTCTCTGGAAGTGACGATGTGTGCTTGGATCTGAAGCTGGAGCACCTCGTGCTTCTGGAGACACTACTGGGGCTGCGACGCTCCTACACTGCTGCAGGTGTGCATTGAGTTTAGAACTGGGCAACTTAATATACTTCTATATGTATGACTCTGCCTGTAAGAAAGCTTTGGCCGAGGCACTGCTGGGGATGCGACGCTCCTACACTGCTGCAGGTATGCATTGAGTAAAGAACTGGGCAACTTATATATTAATATATGTATGGCTCTGCCTGTAAGAAAGCTTTGGCCGAGGCACTGCTGGGGATGCGACGCTCCTACACTGCTGCAGGTATGCATTGAGTTTAGAACTGGGCAACTTGTATATTATTATATGTATGGCTCTGCCTGTAAGAAAGCTTTGGTTGAGGCACTGCTGGGGATGCGACGCTCCTACATTGCTGCAGGTACGCATTGAGTACAATATTAGACAAGAAACATGACTGTGCTTGTAAGATAGCTTTGGCTAAGGCACTGCTGGAACTGCGATGCTCCTACACTGTTCCTAGTTCCAAGCATACATCAATCAGGGCATACGTGTGTTGGCGGGCTTGTGTTTGCTTGTGTAGTTGAGCTTTTGATGAGGCACTGCTGGGGCTGCAGCCTCTATTTACTGCTGCAAGTATGCTTGTTTAACTCTGTGTGGCCTCTGCACATACACTCCTCAAAGTATGCTTGTTTAACTCTGGGCGGCCTCTGCACATACTCTCCTCAAAGTATGCTTGTTTACTCTGGGCGGCCTCTGCGCATACACTCCTCAACGTATGCTTGTTTACTCTGGGCGGCCTCTGCACATACACTCCTCAATGTATGCTTGTTTAACTCTGGGCATCCTGTGAATACAGTCTGCTGCAAATGCTTAACTCTGGGCTCTGGGCAGCCTTTGCACATACGCTCCTCAAGCATGCACGCAATGAATGCTGAGCAAGGCTTGCAGCGCTTGCTGCATCTTTAAACCAAGCTCACATCACCATGAGGGTTGCGCAGCTCAAAGAACGCATGTGTTGCTAGTGTGAAAGAGTTTGCAGTATAAGTAAAACCGAGTTCTATTTCGCTTGCATCGTGAGATGCATAGGGCTCTGTCATTATTACCAAGGAACATCTCACTTTATGCTACATTTCAAGAACCTGAGTTCAGGTGTTTCACACTGAACTCATAAGTTCCTTTTTTGGGGGGTTCAAAATTTTGGCAAACACAGTATAAATAACACAGAGTTCCTTTTTTTGGGTTCTAACTTTTGGCAAACACAGTATAATTAACACAATATAAATAACTTTTGGGTTCTAACTTTTGGCAAACACAGTACAAATAACACCGAGTTCCTTTTTTGGGGGGGTTCTAACTTTTGGCAAACACAGGCTTTGAGTCAACCGATTTGCACCGCTTGCTGCTGCTGGTAACAATATTTTTTTCCAGTGCCTGCACGCTCGTTCCAGCTGATTGCCTTCAAAGCACAGTTTTGCTTCCTCTTCCCTAAAAAATGATATTATTAAACATGCGTGCATTTGATTTTCCATGTTCACGCTTCATAACAGGTCCTGATTCCACGCCGCCCCTCCCTGCCTCCACGAGCACATCTCCTTCCTCCTTGGGCGACACTGACAGCACCAGCACCAGCTCTGCATCCAAACAGCAAGAGCATATTCAACACAGCACCCCGCAGCACGTAGCGACTGTGGGAAATGGCGACGTGCTCAACCTGCTCCCTGACTGGCCACAAAGTGCATCTGATGCTGCAGTGCTGCAAGGCCTGATTGACCTACTGCTGCCAGAGTATGGGGCCAGGTGGGGTTGGTTGCACACGCTACATTTCATGTGATGTTTTGTGTCTGCACGAGTGCATTTGATGCAGCAGTGCTGCAAGGCCTGATTGACCTACTGCTGCCAGAGTATGGGGCCAGGTGGGGTTGGTTGCACACGCTACATTTCATGTGATGTTTTGTGTCTGCACGAGTGCATTTGATGCAGCAGTGCTGCAAGGCCTGATTCACGTACTGCTGCCAGAATATGGGGCCAGGTGGGGTTGGTTGCACACGCTGCATTTCATGTGATGTGTTGTGTCTGCCCGAGTGCGGCATTGGACACAATTAGAAAGCGGCATTGGAGTGATGTTTTGTGTCTGCACGAGTGCGGCATTGAACACAATTAAAAAATAGCACAGGCACGCTCTGCCTGCATTACTGATGTAGAACACACACAAATAAGGTAAGTATGAGAAAACAGTTTTACCAATAACAGGTAATACTGTAGCCAAGCTAGTAATCACAGTTGCCATACTTTTAGTGTATCGACTATATACAATTTATTTGCAGCTGGTCCTGGGTAACGTACACGTCATGGGTAACGTATAAATGAACAAACGCACCCACAGGTCGTTGGTAACGTACAACTTAATTTGTAGCTAATCCTGGGTAGCGTGCCGATTCCTGTGATCGACTGATCAGCTCAATTTTTCTCTGCTGCTTCCTCCTTGCAGTTTGGTGGTAATTAACTTTTAAGGGCTTTTGTGTGTTCTTCTGCTGCAAACGCTGCTTTGTTCTGCCGGCCTGCTTCCTGGTCATGTAACTTTTATATACTATTGACGATGCTATCGTTCATACTTTCTGCAGCTTGGGTGCTGCGAATCGCGTAACTTTTAATTGCTATTCACAATGCTATTGCTCATACTTTCTGCAGTTTGGGTGCTGCTGATCGCGTAACTTTGATATGCTATTCACAATGCTATTGCTCATACTTTCTGCAGTTTGGGTGCTGCTGATCACGTAACTTTTATATGCTATTCACAATGCTATTGCTCACGTTTTCTGCAGTCTGGGTGCTGCTGATCGTGGCTGCCTCCGGGTGTTGCTGCTGGCAGACGGTTTGCTGTGTGGCATGGAGCCCCAGGTATGAAGCCTTACTCGCATTTACGTATTGTTATTCAACTAACATATTATGGTGTAGGGATTTGGCAAAACCATTGTACCTTGACGTACAGGTTGCAGGATCAGAACACACACACAACACACACACACGCACACGCACACACACATACACACACACACGCTCACACACACACACACACACACACGCACACACACACAGACATACACACACATTCACACACACACACGCACACACACACGCTGTTCAGAGCCAGGACCTGCTCAGTGTGCGCTTGACTTTAGGCCCCTTAGCACAACGCGGCTATTTGTGGGGTGGGGCAGCGGCAGCAGCAGCAGCAGCTCCTGGCCAAAGTAAAACCGAAGGAACACCATTTGATGTTACAGCATCGTTCAGCCACGACCACACACAGCAGCACGATCCACACACCCCACACAGCGACCAGCAGCAGTTAAGCCACACAGAGCAGCGCCAGGTACTAGCTGCACGTGTACTGCGTGAGCGCATGGCACCAGACGCACGCCGTGCTGTGCTAGAGTGCGTGCACTTTCCGGACGCACGCACAGCTGCTGCAAACGACGAAGGATTTGGGGTGATAGTAGGGGGTAGGTGTGGGGTGGGAGTAGGAGGAGGGGGGTTGGTGGGTGGGGATGTTGGGCATTGGGCAGAGCAGCAGCAGAAATTACAGCAGCAGCAAAGCACAGGAGGCCCGCAGCCTCTGTTACCTTCTGCATTGTGCCGGTCCCAGCACTTGAGAGGCACTCCAGGTGTGAACAGACGTGAGGGTTGGGTGTTTCTTTTCCTTCTTTTTTCTTCTGTTTGTGACTGATAAATGTCTGTGGTGGTATGTGGGGACAGCGTTCAGGGTGTGCACCTTCAGCCTGTCAGAACCCTCGTCTGGAGGACTTTGAGTCCCTTTGGATGGGCTGATGGACAGGGGTTGGAATCAGACTACAAGAGGTACTTACGGGTTAGAGGGTTAGATCAAAATTTAGGGCCTGCTATTGCCCTCACTCATTTGCTGTTTACACCTAATGATCGCGCAATTCATGTTTTTGTCTGCTTTAGAGTAGCAGATGTCATTCAAATGCTCTGTATCGTCAATTTTAACCGTGCAGATGCCTGTGCCGGAGTGGGTGCTGCTGCTGCTGACCCAGCCTACTGGCTCCCCTTCACGGTTTGCTGCGCACGCAACCCATGGCTGGAGGTGTCTCTATTGGTGCAGTGGGGTCTGCTTGCCTTGGCGTTGAGGTGCCTTGCCATCCCGGACATCCTGCTCAGGTGGGGTTGTAGGGAGGATGACAGTAGGGAGGATGATGGTGTGTTTTGGTGCAAGGGTTGTGGTTGGCTGCTGATATCTCTTTTGATGCAGTGGGTTTTCTTGCCTTGGCGTTGAGGTGCCTTGCCATCCCGGACATCCTGCTCAGGTGGGGTTGTAGGGAGGGTGACAGTAGGGAGGATGATGGTGTGTTTTGGTGCAAGGAGTGTGGTTGGCTGAAGGTGTCTCTAATGGTGCAGTGTGTCTGCTTGCCTTGGCGTTGCAGTGCCTTGCCATCCCGGACATCCTGCTCAGGTGGGGTTGTAGGGAGGGTGACAGTAGGGAGGAGGATGGTGTGTTTTGGTGCAAGGGTTGTGGTTGGCTGGAGGTGTCTCTATTGGTGCAGTGGGTCTGCTTGCTTTGGCGTTGCGGTTCCTGGCCATCCCGGACATCCTGCTCAGGTGGGTTTTTAGGGAAAACAACGGTGTATTTTGGTGCAAGGATTGTAGTTTGGTTGGAGGCCTTCCCGCTCCAAGTTGCATGCACTCAGAACCTTCATCATTTTAAAATAACTCCATTATTGGGGACCCCATTAATGGGGACAATTCGAAAAATCGTGTGAGTAAATATTACAGAATTTGATTCCGCAGGGCATTGCCGTATTTAGTTGTGAGTCTGAATTAGGACACTTGTGTTGCAGGCCAAATGGTGTTGCATAATGCATAATTAGGCCAAATGCATAATTGTGTTGCAGGCCAAATGGTGCTGCATAATGCATAATTAGGCCAAATGCATAATTGTGTTGCAGGCCAAATGGTGCTGCATAATGCATAATTAGGCCAAATGCATAATTGTGTTGCAGGCCAAATGGTGTTGCATAATGCATAATTAGGCCAAATGCATAATTGTGTTGCAGGCCAAATGGTGCCGCATAATGCATAATTAGGCCATATGCATAATTGTGTTGCAGGCCAAATGCATGTATATACTTACTCGTCCACCATTTTTGGTCTGCAGAGCAATGGCGTATGAAGCTTTGGGTCTGATTGAGGGCAGGCTGATTGCTGGGGCTAGGCCAGGAGGGGTTAAAGGCTTAAATGCCAAACCTGAGACTGTAGTGGTGGACGATACACAGCAGCAGGAGGAGAGTATAAATCAGGTTGGTTCTATTTTGTTTGCATTTTGGTGGGGGAGACTCACAGCACCTCGGGCCAGTGTGTCTCCTTTTCCTGAATTGAGTGTTTTGCTGCCTGCGTAGTTTTTTTGCCTTGTTAGATGGCGATGAAGTATGTTACAAGTACCGATTAAAACCGCCCAATCTTGAAGAAAAAGGCAAAAAACTTCGACTCAAGCTAAGAAGGAAGAGCAGTTGTGAAGATCTAGAAAATACAAATATGGGGGAAATCAAGAGGCGATATGAGCGATGTCACTTTGCTTCATTATAAAGCAGGAGTTCAAAAGTATCAGGTTTAGCCAATACAAAAAATAAATTCGGAAGCCAGCAAACAGTTAAATTGTATAGCTACTATAGCTGCTCGACAAACTCAAAACACCCTGGACTCAGCAGTCCTAGTGTGGTCGGAGGGTTGGCATAATTTATTAATAGGGTTGGCCAGAACAATATATATATACAGTGCATATGCGGTGGTTTTTCTGGCAGAGGAACCACAAAAATACGATCATATACGGTGTATATATACGGTTCTGGCCAGCCCTATGAATCGCAAAAGCACATTGGAAATATCTCTAGGGAAAGGCGCACTGCTGCCGGGGATCAGAAGTTAGGAGGTTTTGGTATGGAGGTACAGAACAGGATTGGTAAGACTGGCAAGACAATTGCATGAGGATATGTACATTGGCTGAAAAACAGCAAACAAACACTTGCATGGATGAACAGAAATAGCATCAGAAGCAGCAGCAGGGGTCGCAGGGGCCAGATGGATCTTGAACCGTGGGTAAACTAGACGCAAGCAGGCTGTTGAAGTCATCATCAGGTTCAAAAGAAACCGTGTTCCATGACCAGGAGCCGCAGCAGCAGCAGCAGCAGCAGCAGCAGTAAGAAAACAAATATGAATTGTAACAACATGGTGGGATTATTTTTCATATGTCAGTATACTCTTGCCATAAAGTGTAGCCGTCCACACACACACACGCACACACACACGCGCGCACGCACGCGCACACACACACACACACACACACACATGCACACACACACACAAACACACACACACACAACACACACACACACACATGCACACATACACACACACACACGTACACACACAAGCACGCACACACACACGCACACACGCACACACATACACACGCACGCACGCACACACACACACACATAAACACACACATGCACACACACACTTCATGCTCGTACACGCAGAAAAAAGCCCCCCCTATGGATGATTTCCGTGAACGCGCACAGCTTGCAGCGCTGCTGGCTCATGTGCGCAACGGTGAGTCTATTGCCGGCAGTATTCACTCCAGTTATAACAACACCCTCCGACCCAAAAACCAAATAAAGAGTGTAAGAAAAGCTGGCTCATGTGCGCAACGGTGAGTCTATTGCCGGCAGCATTCATGTATATGCCAGTACATAACAACCCCCCTCCAACCCCAAAAAATGCGTAAAAAAGCCCTATCCTTACCTCCATTTTGGAGTACTGCCCATTTTCTCTAGCGCCTGACCCACTGCATGGCTAGACTCTCCTCCATTCCTATTCAGAAGCCATGCATGCCCTGTTGTCTTTACAATTCAGTGTCACACGCCCTCTCCTTCCTTGCCCCCCCACAATACTCGGAAAAATGTGATTTCAATGCTTACTAGGTGGCATGCTCCTTCTCCAGCGCCCGCCCCACTGAATCAGTAGAACCCGTTCTCTAGCCTTGTAAAAAGCCATGCAACGTTGCTTGGCTCTTGTTTCGTAATGCAGGTGTCACACGCCCTCTCCAGCGCTTCGGCCATTGAGACCCCGTTCTCTAGCCTTGGAAAAAGACATGCAACGTCGCTTCGCTTTTGTTTCGTATCGCAGGTGTCACACGCCCTCTCCTACCGTGCTCACCTTGGAAACCCCCCTACAATACTAAAAAAAAAAGCTATTTCATTACTTACTAGGTGTCACACGCCCTCTCCAGCGCCTGTGCCACGCCATTGACTCAGTAGACCCTGTTCTTTAGCCTTGAAAAAAGCCATGCAACGTCGCTTCGCTTTTGTTTCGTATCGCAGGTGTCACACGCCCTCTCCAGTGCTTATGCCATTGAATCAGTAGACACTGTTCCAGCCTTGAGAAGAGCCACGCAATGTCATTTGGGTCTTGTTTCGTAATACAGGTGTCACACGCGCCCTCTCCAGCGCTTCGGCCATTGAGACCCCGTTCTCTAGCCTTGGAAAAAGACATGCAACGTCGCTTCGCTTTTGTTTCGTATCGCAGGTGTCACACGCCCTCTCCTACCGTGCTCACCTTGGAAACCCCCCTACAATACTAAAAAAAAAAGCTATTTCATTACTTACTAGGTGTCACACGCCCTCTCCAGCGCCTGTGCCACGCCATTGACTCAGTAGACCCTGTTCTTTAGCCTAGAAAAAAGACATGCAACGTCGCTTCGCTCTTGCTTCGTATCGCAGGTGTCACACGCCCTCTCCAGCGCCTGCCCCACTGCGTGGCCCTCTGGGCATCGGAAGCCTGCATAGCTTTGGCAGCTCCTGGCAGCCCCCACTCTGCGTTGGTGTCAAGAGCGGTGCTGCAAAAGGTGTGCAGCTTGTTTTGCAAGTGCGGTTGGATCAGCCGTAGCTGTGTGAACGGTTGGCTTTTTAGGAAATCTGGCATGCCCTGGCAGCTTCCATTATGCGTGGTGTCAAGAGCGGTGCTGCAAGAGGTGTGCAACTTGTTTTGCAAGTGCGGTTGGATCGACTGTAGCTGTGTAAACGGTTGGTTCCTGAGACCATCTGGCAGCTCCTGGCAGCTCCCGCTCTGCGTTGGTGTCAAGAGCGGTGCTGCAAAAGGTGTGCAGCTTGTTTGCAAGGGCCATTGATGCCATCCTAGCTGTGTGAACGATTGGTTCTTGAGGCAATCTGGCATGTCCTGCCAGCTTCCACTCTGTGTTGGTGTCAAGAGCGGTGCTGCAAAAGGTGTGTAGCTTGTTTGCAAGTGCCATTGATTCGATCCTAGCAGTGTGAACGGTTGGCTGTTTAGAAAATCTGGCATGTCCTGGCAGCTCCCACTCTGCGTTGGTGTCAAGAGCAGTGCTGCAAAAGGTGTGTAGCTTGTTTTGCAAGTGCAGTTGGATTGACCATAGCTGCGTGGTTATAATTCCATGATAAGGTGCCTCCAGGCCCTCGGCTTAAGGGTCTGAAAATCCATAACTGCAATATAATTTCATGATAAGGTGCCTCCAGGCCCTCGGCTTAAGGGTCTGAAAATCCGTAACTGCAATATAATTTCATGATAAGGTGCCTCCAGGCCCTCGGCTTAAGGGTCTGAAAATCCATAACTGCGTGGCTGTAATATCATGATAAAGTGCCTCCAGGCCCTCGGCTTAAGGGTCTGAAAATCCATAACTGCGTGGCTGTAATATCATGATAAGGTGCCTCCAGGCCCTCGGCTTAAGGGTCTGAAAATCCATAACTGCGTGGCTGTAATATCATGATAAGGTGCCTCCAGGCCCTCGGCTTAAGGGTCTGAAAATCCATAATTGCGTGGCTGTAATTTCATGATAAGGTGCCTCCAGGCCCTCGGCTTAAGGGTCTGAAAATCCATAACTGTGTGGCTGTAATTTCATGAAAAGGTGCCTCCAGGCCCTCGGTTTAAGGGTCTGACAATTCATTACTGCATTTTTCTTTCAGACGTATCGCACTTTCATGAATTAACAATTAACACATGGACTGTGTGGATTAATAACAATTATTTGTTACAATGGATCAACATAACTATGAAGTTGTAGAACACTCCCCCCCAGGATGTGCTCCCGGTCCCCTTTTGTACAGACCTGTTTAATTATCATCTAATTTAGCGATTCGTTGTTCTTTCAGACATACCCTCACAATGAGATCACATGTGTAAAAATACAGGATACTTCCCCAGGATGTGCTCCCGGTCCCCTTTTGTACAGACCTGTTTAGTTATCAACTAATTTAACGATTCGTTTTTCTTTCAGACATACCCTCACAATGAGATCACATGTGTAAAAATACAGGATACTCCCCCAGGATGTGCTCCCGGTCCCCCTTTGTACAGACATGTTTAATTATCAACTAATTTAACAATTCGTTTTTCTTCCGAAATACCCTCACAATGAGATCACATGTGTAAAAATACAGGATACCCCCCCAGGATGTGCTCCCGGTCCCCCT
>Ga0307968_1000969_pt1 | contig 22518 bp, 23 predicted proteins | sample OrgLakmetagen650_FD_201834 | JGI IMG/M metagenome (GOLD analysis project Ga0307968, IMG submission 201834) | Saline water microbial communities from Organic Lake, Antarctica - #650 | ecosystem: Environmental > Aquatic > Non-marine Saline and Alkaline > Saline | place: Antarctica: Organic Lake...
CCCCCTCACACACACACACACACACACACACACACACACACACACACAAATATATAAACACAGTTCATACGCACCACGCCGTTAAGCCTCCACGCAACTTTATGGGGCACAAACCCAGAAGAGAGGAGCAACCACACTCACGTCCACACTTGCAACAATATAAACACAGTTCATACGCACCACGCCGTTAGGCCTCCACGCTGCTCGATGAATTACACGTCCGGGAGAGGGGGAGCGGCCTCGTCCAGTGCTAGCACCATCGGCAGCACCACCACCGCCAGCAGCAGCAGTAGCACTAGAGGGAGAGCAGGCTCGAGCTTTATTGTCAGAGGGCCGTGCTCCTGTGCGTAGCGTGTGTTTGTGTTTGTGTGTGTGTGTGTGTGTGCGTGTGTGTGTGTGTATGTGTGTGTATGTGTGTGTGTGTGCATGCGTGTGTGTGCCCATGCACACGTGAAAAAACATGTAACCGTAGTTTTTGTGTAAATCTCATGGGAATCAGGCGCACTTGTCTGAATAATTACAGGGTGCCGCCTGAAGCAAAATCTTAACAACTAAAGGGTGCCAATAACAAGGTACCACCCAAAGCATAATCCTAGCAATTAATGGGTGCCAACAACAGGGCGCCACCTGGGGCATAATCCTAACAATTAAAGGGTGCCAAGGACAGGGCGCCACCTGAAGCATAACCCTAGCAATTAAAGGGTGTCAACAACAGGGTGCCACCTGAAGTATTTACAACAATTAAAGGGTGCCAACGACAGAGCACCACCTGAAATATTCACAACAATTAAAGGGTGCCAACAACAGGGCACCACCTGAAACATAAACCTAGCAATTAAAGGGTGCCAACAACAGGGCGCCACCTGATGTTTTCACAACAATTAAAGGGTGCCAACAACAGGGTGCCACAGAAGTATTCACAACAATTAAAGGGTGCCAACAACAGGGTGCCACAGAAGTATTCACAACAATTAAAGGTTGCCAATAACAGGGTGCCACCTGAAGTATTCACAACAATTAAAGGGTGTCAGCAACAGGGTGCCACCTGAAGTATTCACAACAATTAAAGGGTGCCACCTGAAGTATTCACAACAATTAAAGGGTGTCAGCAACAGGGTGCCACCTGAAGTATTAACAACAATTAAAGGGTGCCAACAACAGGGTGCCACCTTAAGTACAACCCTAGCAATTAAAGGGTGCCAACAACAGGGTGCCACCTGAAAAATTTACAACAAGATGTCGGTCACAGTATGGTTGCATACAGATATACAGATACACACCTGCACTCATACACAGGGTTGGCAAGAACCATACATATACGGTGTATATACACGCTATTGTTGGCAGGAACTTCGCCAATATACAGTCATATACAGTGCATTCTATGGTTCTGGCCAACTCTAATCATACGCCATATCCGTGGACAACAGCTCACGCCTTGCTCTAGACAAAAAGGGACACCCTTCAGCATGCAAACACCTACAGACGTGCATGCACACACACACACACACACACACATACAAACACACACACCACAACCACACACCTGTGAAAGTCTGCGCCCAGTGTGCACCTTTAAAACACTCTCCATCAGTGCTCACGCTAGAAAGAGCCCCACCAAAGAGACACATGCACATTGCCATTCACCTTCCACCTCAGAGGGAATGCACGAACACAGGGAATGTACACAACAGGGAATGCACACACACACACGGGGAATGTGCAGACTCATGCACATTGCCACTTACCTTCCACCTCAGAGGGAATGAAAGCCAGCCTGGCCCTCAATGTGGCCACAGCCCTCCAAAATTGAGAAAATGCGGTGCCCAAAGTAAAGGCAGCTCGCGGGGGGAGGAGGGGGGCGAAGGATGTTTGGCCCACAGACAGAGCAGCCTGGGTGTGTGGGAGAGATTTTTTGTGTGTATGAGTGTGTGCTATGAGTGTGTGCATGTGTGTATGTGTGTGTGGCACTTGAAAGCAGGGGCTAAGTGCTAAATTACTGCAGCATGTCAGCATTAAATCCCCAGAGCAAGTAGTCTGCTTGTGTTGTGTAATGCGTATCACCCACGCGGGTGGTGGCGTATGAAAGATGTGCTCATGTTAAGTGCAGAGGCTGCTACTCGAAACGAATACGATTGAAATGAAAGGCATCTGCCAGCAGGAATCTGCCAGCGATGGCAGCATTTAATCTTGCACAAAAAACGACGAGAATAAAACAAACGGCGCATGGAAAGCTATCAAAAGCGCCATTTAGGATTTATAGCGTCAAAGAACTCGTATTGGACAGCGATTAACAGTCACGTTGTTAGGGCTGGCAATATTTGGTATGGCAAGGGACCGAAACAACTTCAGATTGGGGTGCGAAAAGAGCAAATCTGAAAAACCAATAATGAAGATTCAAGTTTGGTATAAATTGCAACGCAGTACAAATAATATTCTTTCTTTCATTTATAATCGTTGATGCAAGCTGTAAGATGCAAGCCCATGTCCACAGACATGTGCGCGCATTGGGGGATAAATCCGGTGCAGAAGAGGCCTGGGGTGCAACAAGTTAAGAGGTTTCTGGCCCTCTGAGGACGCCACGCGTTCTTTTGATTGGGAGAAGTACAAATTATTATGCAAGATACAGTATGCTTGATCCCTGGGTCCCAGATTTGCGTGAACTAGCAGTTCCAGACAGAGATACACCTTAACTGCCAACCACAAGTTCACCCCCAAGCACCGCACGGTTTTCAAATATCAGCATACCAGTGGACGCACAAAAAGCCCAGCTTTCCAGCGCACCATCTATCTCGCCTAGGTCCCTGGATATGGGGCTGCTATGTCTGTTTGCGCGGAGGGGTACATGGCATGTTTTCCCCTCCTTTTTTCTGCTACCCTCTTACCCTGATTACAAAGCGCATGCACACAATGTTGACATCAGCAGAAAGCCTGTGTCAAGAGCTGTCGGCTACACCAAGCAGCACCTCATTTGACCCAGGAATGGGCTTGCTAGAGCCGTAAAAGCGAAATCACTTACTCCCTGTTTTAATTATGCAATCTTAAACATTTTTTTATTTTGTGATTCCAGCACACTAGATACTACGCAAAACGGTGCACAGACAGATGAGTTAGAGGATGGGGAAGGTTTGCAACTGACAGCTGTGCCAAGCATGGGGACTGTGAGGTTCCATGATGTGTATGACGATTAGAAATGAAAGCATAAATAATATTCGTACAGCGTCGCAATTTATACCAAACTACCAAACTTGGACATTCAGTATTGAATCTTCAATATTGGTTTTTCAGATTTGCACTTTTCGCACCCCAATCCGGAAGTTGTTTCGGTCCCTTGCCATATATTTATATGTATATATGTATATGTTTTCATGTATATGCATCACATACACCTTGTCATTTGTATATATGTATATGTTTTCAAGTATATGCATATGTACATACACCGTGTCATTTGGTGTACCAAAGCTGCAGTTCTATGAACACTTCTGTACATGCACCTCAGCAAGGTTCCAGCCAACCACCCCTGCATGGTTCCAGTCAACCCTGAGCGTTCCTGGTTAGCACCGAACAAAGGACTAGCTTTTGCGCTGGGCAGGCAAAACTTACACTAAACAAGCGCATTATACTGACCTTCTCTGCTAATGCACATGACGCCTGAGCTCGTGCATGTGCATGCATACTGGCGCAATTGCATTTGGTCTGTGGCATGGTGGCACCAGTATACACCACACAAAAGAGTGAGGCACGTACCTGCATGCTCAGGCCCATTGACGATGTGCTCACCCGCATGGGGTTGCCGTCACCCCTTGTGGAAAGGTCCCTGGATGTGAGTGGTGTGTGTGTGTGTGTATGTGTGTGTGTGTCTGTGTGTGTGTGTGTGTGTTCGGTGTGGTGTGGTGGTGTGTGTGTATGCATCTATGACATGTATATGCTTAGATGTAAATGAAGACTGTCTGGAACTGCCTTTAGGGTTAAAGATTGGTGAATCATGACAACTCATTCTTAGAACGGAGCCGAGATCAGACACACGATGCAGCTACGACAAGGCCCTTTTATCTACTCATGTGTGATTAAACTATGGCAGGCGGAGCAGAGCGCTCAATCCTTTGCCTGTCCAGGTAGCCATGACCTGTGCTTGTGGTTGTAGTGATCTGAGATCATGACAATTGTGATCTAAGCATATATACAGTCCCACCTGGAACTGTAGACGCGATTACTGTACAATGATTAAAGTGGCAAGGAACAGCATTGTCCAAGCCATGCCCACCATGAATAGCTATGGTCTGACAAAATAAAGCTATGACCTCACAGAAAATAGCTGTGATCGAACTGAATATAGCTGTGATCTAACTGAATATAGCTGTGATCTAACTGAATATAGCTGTGATCTTACTGAATATAGCTGTGATCTGACACAGAGGAGCAGTACATTACCCAACATGTGTTGCGTCCCTTTTCATACAAATGCATTTCCTGATCTGAGTGCGATTGGTGATGTCACATAGACGCCTTTCATTGGCATCCTTGCACGCCTGCAATCGCACTCCCCCGCACCCCCACACCCACACCCCTAGCATCTCTACACACACCTTCCAGGACTTGCTGCACGCCTTCTTCTGCTGGGGCTGCTTCCGCTGTTATCGGTAGTACTCCCACCTTTGTCGAGGCAAATGGAAAGCAGGGTGGAGACATAAGCAGGAAGTGAAGAACTGCTGCACACACATGCAAAGCAGGGTGGGGGGATGATGCAGGATGGGAAGAACTGCTGCACACACATGCAAAGCAGGGTGGGGGGATGATGCAGGATGGGAAGAACTGCTGCACACACATGCAAAGCAGGGTGGGGAGAGTTATCCATCAACCTTTCTGTGTGTCTGTGTGTGTGTGTGTGTGTTACTGCTTCCTCACTTACACATACTCTGGTGCAGGTTCAGGGGGGAGAGCGATTTGTGATTTGCTTGCGCCTGCCTACTTGTGTACTGTATCAAGGGCAGCCATGAGCTGTACCGCTGTCACATGCATGTTTGTTTATATCTGTGTTATTGTTTGTGTGTGTATGTGTGTGTGTGTGTGTGTGTGTGTGTGTCTGTGTGTGTGTGCAAATGTGCATTCACACTGCAGGAGGGGAGCACGTAATCAGGCTGCCTACGTGCATGTGTTCTGTATTTGTATGTGTGTGTGTGTTTGTGTCTGTGTGTGTGTGCAAATGTGCATTCACACTGCAGGAGGGGAGCACATAATTAGGCTGCCTACGTGCGTGTGTTCTGTATTTGTGTGTGTTTGTGTCTGTGTGTGTGTGGAAATGTGCATTCACACTGCAGGAGGGGAGCACGTAATCAGGCTGCCTACGTGCGTGTTTTCTGTATTAAGGGAAGCCATGCACACCACAGGCGTAGCTGGATCTAGCAAGCTACTGTGCATGTCTGTGTGCCTGTGCATTGCCATGCGTTCAGATGCGAGAAGTGAAGATATTCACACCCAATGCGTGTTCAGCCATACCTAGCTGGCGTGCGGTGGAGATCAGATCGTCCAGCTGGCGGCGGCTGTTGCACATCTGCAGGTGGGTTGATGGAGGTTTATGATTGCACATATTCCGCCTTAAAACATAAATGGTAACGCTGGGCCTGTCAACAGTTATTGCACACTTGCTGGTGGGTCGATGGAGGTTCATGATTGCACATATTCAGCCCTAAACATATGGTAACGCTCGGCCTGTCAGCAGCCGTTGCACACTTGCAGGTGTCTGAACAATGGGAACAAGCTTTTTGGCGTGCCTCAAAACGTCATCAGCAATACTGCGATTCCACGCAGGGCGAGGCATGCACGGGATGACAGCATCATCACCATGTATGCACATAACGTATCAAACGCACAAACACACACACTCTTACACACGCTCACACGCACACACACACACACACAAGCATACGCACACACACATACTCACACACATACGTGCTCATACGCACATACGCACACACGCCCGCACACACACGCATACGCACACACACATACGCGCTCATACATACACACACACACCTGGATCTCCAGCTCACACAGGTGCCTGTGCGCCACCTCCATCACCTCCTCTGCATGTGCAGCACGCATGGCCACCATGCGCGCACCCACGAGCGCCGCTTCGTTCACGCGCTGCTGGATGGCAGCAGCAGGGCGCTCACTGAAGAGTGCGCCGCCGAAACCTCCAGGCCTCTGCAATGTACACAAACAAGTCAACAGCCCCAGGTCAAAGGGGCCTCGTTCACGTGCTGCTGGATGGCAGCTGCAGGGCGCTCGCTGAAACTTGTGGCACCGAAATGACCAGGCCCCTGCAATACGGTATACGGTATATGCTCACACACACACACACACACACGTGTGTCCATGGCTCCAGACCAAAGCCAATTTATTGCCTAAACGTGTAATAGCAACGCTTGACCAGAATGCGCCGCCAAAACAACGAGCACCTGCATAAACTCATGAATAACGAAGGCCCAGCATAATATACAAGAAGAGACCACACTAACCTCTGCTTGCTCGTCATCATCGCCTTCTCCGTGTGCGGCAGCTCCTCCGAAGAAGGCTGTGTTGTGCTCCTGCTGCTGCTTAAGAAGATCCTGCTGGCGGAGCAGCTTCTGCTGCCGCTCAAACTGTGTGTTTGTGCGTGTGTGTGTGGTGTGTGCGTGTGTGGTGTGTGTGTGTGTGTGTGTGAGGGGGGGGGATGGGTGCATGTGAGTGTGTATTGGGTAGAGGAGGGGGGTGGATGGGTGGTCGAAGCATTGACCTAGTATCTTGTGCCAGTGACATTGCGTTGTATTTATTATCATGTGGTTGTTGTGATTGAAACATACAGAAATGTGTGTTTGCACAGTGAATGAATCCTCCTTGGGTACATTCATGCGCTGCATCTCGTGCAATTATTCTTACTGATCTTGCCGATCTTGCACATAATGCACACACACACGCACACACACACCTGGCATGCATGCTCGAACTGCTGGTCTGCAGTGTCCTCAGGGCGCCTCCCTATGGCCTGCTCCCTCTGCATGGCCCCATACGCAAACACACGTGCACACGCTAACGCACGCACTTACACACACACACGCACACACACACGCACATACACACACACCTGGCGAGCCTGCTCGAACTGCTGGTCTGCAGTGTCCTCAGGGCGCCTCCCTATGGCCTGCTCCCTCTGCATGGCCGCACATTGCATCTCCTGACGCCTGAGTCGCTGGGCTTGCTCTAGCTCCTGCACGCAATATGTTCCACATGGATACGTGTAAGCATACAGCCGTGAATACAGGTTCCTGTGTTTGCTTATAGTTTTGAACACACGCACTTACGCACACGCGTGCACACGTACACACACACACTCACACACACACACAATTGATCAGAGCTTTCTCTGCACAGAGCACCCACCATGGCAGCATCCAGACCCACCTGTAGCTGCAGCTGTGATAAAGGAGGCTGCCCCTCCTTCCACACTCCCATCTCCCCACCGTTCTGCTGCCCCTGCTGCTGTTGCTGCTGCTGCTGCTGCTGTTGCTGCTGCAAATTCCCCCTCGTACTGGAGGGCGGCATTATCCCATTCTGCCACCCACCCACCTCCCCACCCATTTGCTGCGGTAGCCCACCACCAACGCCCGCACCGACAGCTGGGGGCATCGCTCCCAGGCGGCCGCTCTGGGGGGCAGAGTAGGTGCCGCTGTCCACCATGGGCGTGGGGGGAAACCAGAGGTGGGGGTTGGAGGTTGCAGGATGTGTGGGGTTGGAGGTTGCATGATGTGTGGGGTTGGAGGTTGCATGATGTGTGGGGTTGGAGGTTGCAGGATGTGTGGGGTTGGAGGTAGCAGGATGTGTGGGGTTGGAGGTTGCAGGATGTTTGGGGTCGGAGACGGGTGGAGGGTGCGCAGGACGAGCCGCAAAACCATTGACATCCCCACCACCAACTGTGTTTTCACCAAAAGTGCCCCAGCTGCTACTCTGAGGTGCAGCTGATGATGGAAGTGCATCCCAACCGGCTTTGGTAGTGTAAGGAGCCGCTCCGTAAGCACTTCCAGTTGCTGCTGCTGCTGCAGGTGCAGGTGCTCTGTAACGGCTGCTGTGTGGTGGGCCTGAGGAGGAATCGCTCGCAGGAGGGAGCGCACGCGCGGACGGTGCGTGTGTGAGTGCAGCAGAGTAGCGGCTGCTGTGTGATGGGCCTGAGGAGAATTCGCTCGCAGGTGGAGGTGCGTGTCCGTGCGTGGGTAGTGCTAGCATGTGTGCCGCGGAGTAGCGTCCAGCCCCTCCTTGCCTGCCAGGAGAGGTGCTCCTGGCTTGAGATGTGTGTGGGTGCGGCATGACAGTAGGCTCGTGCAGAGAAGGAAGCCCGCCCTCCCTGCCAGGCGACGTGTGTGTGTGCCAGACAGCACTAGGTGCGTGCACGGAGGGGGAGACGCTTGTCCTGCCTGGAGATGAGTACCTGCTGCTATAGTGCACGGGCAACGGCATGGGCTGCACACCCACACATGCAGGCGGCTGCTGCCTCTGCTGCAAGGCATCCTTGTAGCTCAGGCCAGCAGCGCTGAATGCACGCCCAAGGCAGTGTGCGCTACCACCATGTATGCCGCTGGTGGCCGCACTGCCTGCCCCCCCGCATTCGTGCACACAAGGGCTGTGTATGTTAGTACCCCTTGCAGGAGCACCACCACCACCACCACCACCACCACCACCACCACCACCACCACCACCGGCTCCATGCAAGGGAAGGAAAGAGGGGTCGGCTGGGTGCGGTGAGGAGGTATACTGAGAAGCAGGGCGGGTGTGAGGAGCGGAGGGGGAGCGAGCGGGGAGATTGTGTGACGTGTGACGGCTGTGTGTGTGTGGCTGGAGGTGCTCGTGGTAATGCGGGGGGCGGTGGCGGTATGGGCTGGAGATAGAAGGAGGGTGGTGTGAGCAGGTGGGAGAGGGGATTGTGGTGTGGGTGTGGATGTAGTCTCGAAATGAGAGGCAGGGAGTGGGGGAAGTGTCACGGGAGGCGGGGGCAGAAAGGGGGCAGCGTGTGTACCTGTGCGTGTGTGTTTGACTGGTGTGTATGTGTGTGTGTGTGTTTGACTGGGTGTGTATGTGTGTTTGTGGGGGTGTGGGGGGGGAGTGGGGAGGGGTAAGTTGGGAGGAGGGAGGGAGTTTGTGAGTAGATTATGGTTAAGGCAATGAGGACAAGCAAACTTTGTTTGCAAACTGGTGTTTGCCTGTCAAAGCCTGTGTCGAGGTCATACATCTGATATTTGCCTGTCAAAGCCTGCAGACTGATGTTTGCCTGTCAAAGCCTGCAAACTGATGTTTGCCTGTCAAAGCCTGCAAACTGATATTTGCCTGTCAAAGCCATACATCAGGTGTTTGCCGTCAAAGCCATACATCTGGTGTTTGCCTGTCAAAACCGGTATCAAGGTCATACATCACACTTCAAAAGAAAACTAGCTTGATCTCAAACACATTTGAGAAGTGCATGTACCCACACCCAAACACACGCGCACACACGCGCACACACGCGCAAACACACACACTCTCACACACACACACACACACACACACACACACACACACACACACACACACACACACACACGCGCAAACACACACACACACACACGCACACACACAACCACACAACCACACAACCACACAACTACACACCTGTGGCCTGGTGTTTGCGTCAACAGGATAGGGTCCGGGCTGATGCGCAGCCTTGGAGAAGCCAGCCTTTGCTCTGACACTGGGCTGCCTGCCCTTCGCGGTGGGCTGAGGCTACCGCTACGAAGCCATTGGCTGTGAAACTGCTGCTGCTGCTGCTGCTGCTGCTGCTGATATTGTGCTAAAGGTGGGTGATGAGCACTGACCAAACCTGGTTGTTGTTTGTGATGAGGGGGATCACCTCTGCCTTTGCCTCCCGCCCCTGCTGCTCTGGCAGAGTCTGTTCCTGTTCTTGCTGACCCTGTTCCTGCTGCTGCTGCTGCTGCTGCTGCTGCTGTTGCAGATGATGATGATGTGGAGGGTGCAGCTGCGAAGCGGTAAGTGCTGTGCGTGGTGAGAGAGGTAGGGCATTCCAAGGAACTTGCAGCAGGGTGCGACTGGTTGGGGATGCGACTGGTGGGGCCTGTGGGGGCAGGAGGCAAGGTGTGCGCGCGCGTGTGTGTGAGTGTGTGTTTGTGTGTGTGTGTTTGTGTGTGTGTACGTGTGTGTGTATGTGTGTGTGCAAGCGTCCTTGAGCATGCGGCTGAGGGTGTGACCGGAGGGGCTCCAAACAGGAGCAGGAAATGTGAGCGCATGTGCCAATAGTTGTGTGTGCATGTCAATATTTGTGTCACTTTCATCGCGTGTGTGTGTGTGAGTTGGTGTATGAGTCCTTTTTTGCAACCTGTGCGTAATAATATCTTGGAATTCTCTCCTGACTTGTGTGCGTGTGAGCCTGCCCTTTGGAGGCTTTTGGGATGGTTCATTGGCAGGAAGGTCGTCTGGAGGGACAGTAACAGCAAGGCAGAAGCCTAGTTTAAGCAGTACTTCAATTGTTGTTGTTATGTGGGTTGAGGAGGGGGGGCCTCACACATTCCTAAGACAGAGCATAACTGGCTGAGACCAATTGGCATCTCTGTACGTTTTACGTTTTATGTAGTTGGCACCTCTTACGTTTACGTTCTTACGTTTACGTTCTACGTTTACGTTCAAACGTTTACGTATATGTAATGTAAACGTTATTGCTGGCTGAGACCAGGGGAAAAGCTCATCAGCTTGTTCCCACATTCGGGGCAACCACCTTATTGAGCCCTTGTTCCAAAAGGGGCCCGCGTGGAGGGGGGTTGCAAGCACCTATCAGGGATAATTAGGAGCACGGAAGAAGCAGAAAAATAGTTTTGTGTGCGTGTGCGTGGGGGGGGGGGGGCGATATGTCTAGGGCTGGCCAGAACCGTATATATACACCGTATAGTATCGTATATTTGGCGATTTCCCTGTCAGAAATACCATATATAGACCGTATGTATGCATGGGTCTGGCCAACCCTAGATATGTCCATTGATATCAAACAGATGCAGGGAAGCACAGATCGGTTCAGATCACGAGATGAACAATTGAGAGGGAGTGCTATTTCAAATGTTTCTGGCGCTTGTATTAAACAATTGAGAGGGAGTGCTATTTCGAGAGTTTATGGCGCTTGTACTAAACAATTGAGAGGGAGTTCTATTTCAAATGTTTCTGGCGCTTGTATTAATCAATTGAGAGGGAGTGCTGTTTCAAATGCTTCTGGCGCTTGTATTAATGTTGGTCCGTTGCAAATGACTTTATATGACTATCTCAAAAAGGAAGAGGCAGGGGCGTTTCAGTAAAAAGTAGCCAGAAAGGAGAGATGAAAAAATGAGGAAAGGTACAGAAGCAAAAGGACCCATTTCCCTAGATCCATTTCAACAAGGATCCATTTTGGCTGTAAGCGTATACAAGCTCAACTTTCACCACGACAAAGGAAAGATCAAGATAGAAGGAGGTCTGGAGGATTGTAGGCTTGACCCCTGAGACCAGCTTTCAACCAAGGAAACAGAAAGACAGATGGGGGTCTGGAGGGTTGTAGGCTTGACCCCTGAGACCAGCTTTTAACAAAGGAAACAGAAAGACAGATGGGGGTCTGGAGGGTTGTAGGCTTGACCCCTGACACCAGCTTTTGACAAAGGAAACAGAAAGACAGATGGGGGTCTGGAGGGTTGTAGGCTTGACCCCTGAGACCAGCTTTCAACCAAGGAAACAGAAAGACAGATGGGGGTCTGGAGGGTTGTGGGATTGACCCCTGAGACCAGCTTTCAATAGAGTAAGCCTGTGCGTAGGGTTGGTCAGAACCGTATATATAGTACAAAGTACACCATATATGACCGTATAGTAGGTCATCTCCCTGCCAAAAATACCGTATGTATATATATACATATATGGCTCTGGCCAATCCTGTATATGTACAACCTTGTACAGCGTATATTTGGACATCTTCCTGCTATAATCACCAGGAATAGGTACATGCGTATGGTCTTGGCCAACCCTACCGATGAGCAAAGGTTACCATCTTGAAGTCAGCAAAGTCAGTCCATCTTCTGAAATACAAATCCTGTCCTTACATGACGTGGGTTTAGCTCTGCCTGAACAGGTTGTTGATTTTACAGGCACATGGGTACGTACAAAGGATCCACACCAGCCTGTAGACCTTAATACTGTGCTTCTCTTTGTTTTGGGGCACAAAAGTACGAACGAAAGGGCAACTCTGGCCTGTAGACCTTGCTGCTGTGCTTCTCTTTGTTTTGGGGCACAGGGGTACGTACAAAGGAGCCACACCAGCCTGTAGACCTTGTTGCTGTGCTTCTCTTTGTTTTGGGGCACGAAAGTACGTATGAAAGGGCAACTCTAGCCTGTAGACCTTGCTGCTGTGCTTCTCTTTGTTTTGGGGCACAAAATTACGAACGAAAGGGCTGCTCTAGCCTGTAGACCTTGTTACTGTGCTTCTCTTTGTTTTGGGGCAAAGGGGTACGTAAAAAGAATCCACACCAGCCTGTAGACTTTGTTGTTGTGCTTCTCTTTGTTTTGGGGCACAGGGGTACGTACGAAAGGGCCACTCTAGCCTGTAGACCTTGTTACTGTGCTTCTCTTTGTTTTGGGACACAAAAGTACGAACAAAAGGGCCGCTCTGGCCTGTAGACCTTGTTACTGTGCTTCTCTTTGTTTTGGGGCACAGGGGTACGCACAAAGGAGCCAACTTGCCTGTTGACCTTGTTACTGCACTGCTGTTTTTTTTCAGGCACAAGGGTACGCACAAAGGAGCCAACGTGCCTGTAGACCTTGCTGCGACGGATTCCAAGTTCAGAGGCGCCGAGGCTGATGTGGCCTCACGCAAAGGGTCGCTTGCAGGTTTTGTGTCAAACGCAAAGGAAGGTTCCTGTTGTGCGGTGCTCCCTGATGATCCCGCACCCAGTCTGTGGTGTGGTGTGTGTGTGTGTGTGTGTGTGTGTGTGTGTGTGCGCGTGTGTGTGTGTGTGTGCATGCGCGCTTATGTGTGTGTGTGTGCTGAATAGCTCGCCGACTTTTTTGAATGCTTTCAAAGCAAATTGTTGGAGCATGAGCATGAGTGGGCGCAAAAAGTAGGAGGGAGAGGGAGAGGTAAAAGAATGAGCTCCAAAGAAGCCTCATACCCGCTAGTGCCGGCAGGACCATTAGTATGTGTCCGAGGGTCCTTAGCGATGAGGCTGCCTCCACCACCAGATCTGGCCACATTTGGTGGTAGCAGCCCCCTCTGCCGCTGCTGCTGCTCAAGCTGCTGCTGCAGCTCGAGCCTGAGGCTGTGCAGCTTCTCCCTCTGCCTGCTGCCGCTCCTTCCCGGGGATCCTGTGTGTGTGTTTGTGTGTGTGTGTGTGTGTGTGTGTGTGACCTTGCGCTTAATGCAAGAAGCAGCTCCTTCCCGGGGATCCAGACCCTGTAGAGTAGCGTGTGTGTGCAGTTTTGTGCGTGTGTGCGTTTTGCATTTTCCTGAGCGCCATGACCCACACATCATACAGCACAGATACCTTTGCGATTTAAAGCCAGGAAGTGCACATTTTCCTGAACGCCATGACACACACCTCATACAACACAGATACCTGGGCAATTAATCAAAGACCAGGAAGTGCACACTTCCATGAGCGCCATGACACATACATCATGCGACATAGATACCTGGGCGATTGAAAGCAAGGAAGTGCACACTTCCTTGAGCACCATGACACACACACACACACACACACCACACAATACCTGTGCCAGTCAAACACAAAAGCTTGCCTGCACTGCTTGAGGCTGCTGTCTGCCCTTGTGAGGCCGCCACTTGTTGGAGGAGGTGCCCTGAATGTGCACTATGAGGGGCATCTGCGCTGCTGCCACTGCCCCCACTGCCACTGCCACTACCACCACCAAATCCACCACCACCACCACCACCACCTCCATCTCTGCCACTGCCACCACTTCCGCCATCAGTGGTTCGTTGAGCTCTTCCATTTTCACTTTCACTTCCGCTTCTGCCACCACCACCACCACCACCACCACCACCACCACCACCACCACTAGCACCACCACCACCACTAGCACCACCACCACCACTAGCACCACCACCACCACTAGCACCACCACCACCTGACACGGCACTCCCCCCATGCTCACTGATGGTGGCTAGCTGAGTCCTGCAAGCAGCAGCACTACCGCCACTGCTGCCACCACCAACACTGGGAGTTTGAGACACAACAGCAACACTGCCATGCGGTGTGGTTGCACCGCTGGCATGCAAACCACCGCTAGTCCCACCGCGATGTGCAGCTGCTACGATGCTGTGCGCGCTGTTGCTGCTGCCGCCAACCAGGTTGGGTACGCTGCTGTTCGTGCGTGGCTCCCTGACAGCATCATCCACTTCGTGGAGCAGCGACTGTGCAGTGCAGTGCATGCATGCATTCAGAGTGTGAGAGAGTGTGTGTGCATGTGTGTGTGTGTACCTCTGTTGTGACGCAAAATATTGAAACCGTATATATGCTCTGTTGATGTATGTATAACATCCTTACACGAGCTGTTATGACAGATCCATAACTGTTACAGCCATGCACACAAAATGCACATGAACACGAGCACGCACACGTCCTCCTACCCCTCCTCTTACACACATGCACTCACATGCACTCACACACACACGCACACACACACGCACACACACACGCACAAACACACACACACACCTCCAGGTCATTGAGTAAGCGAGTATCCTTCACAGGGCTCGCACGAGGACTGCGCCTGGGGCTGCACCCTACTCCACCACCACCACCACCACCACCACCACCACCACTGCCTCCCCTGGTCAGGCCCTGTTCATGATTGGGTTGGCTTTGCTGCTGCAGGACGCCACTTCCCGCCTTCTCACTCATATTTTGACTTCCACCACCACCACAATTTCTATCGCTGCTGGCTCTGCTGCTGCTGCCCAAAGTACCTGTGCCGGTGTCAGTGGCCCCTGTGAACGATAATGCCTGTGTGCATGCAAACAAAATCATGAGACAGAATTGTGTCAGTGGCCCTTGTGAACGATAATGCCTGTACGCATGCAAAAAAAACAAGAGACAGAAATGTGTCAGTGGCCCTTGTGAACGATAATGCCTGTACGCATGCAAAAAAAAAAAAGAGACAGTAATGTGTCAGTGGCCCTTGTGAACGATAATGCCTGTACGCATGCAAAAAAAATCATGAGACAGAAATGTGTCAATGGCCCTTGTGAATGATAATGCCTGTATGCATGCAAAAAAAACTTATCAGAGAGTGCTACGAGCTGAGTGCTTGTGTCAGTGGCCCTTGTGAACAACAGTGCCAGTGTTAAAAGGGTGAGTAGTAGGTACATACTTAGGGTTGATCAGAACCATATATATATATACGGTCATTATACGGCTTTGTCTGCAGGGAAATCACCAAATAATACAGTGCATATACGGTGCATATAAGGATCTGGCCAACCCTACATGTAACCGTAGAATGTGTGTGCCCAGCAGAACATAAATGACATAATGTGCGCCACCCTGTGGGCAACAGTGTTTGTGCGCACACATAGGAGAGAAAACACAATCGTGCAAGTAAGTGTCTAGAGGTGTGGAATTCAGTGATCTCACATGGCAGGGCATTAAGGGACTATACCCCTAAACCCTAATCATATAAGGGGATAATAAACTCTTGCAAGGGTGATTGGTACATGACTGAACCGATAAACTGTGCGTCTCCCTGAGAAAGACGGCAGCACCATAAATTTTGTGAAGAACCTACAGGGTGTATACGAGAAAGTGAGTACTTGAGAACTTCTGTTCAGGGCGATGCACGTGGAACAGATGGCGTTCAGGTCGAAGTGGCGTTGGATATTTCTCAACTATTGGTGACAATAGCCCCAGAGAAACATGAAGGAAAGGAGGTGATCTGATCTGAGTATGATCAAGGAATGTGGTGATCTGATCTGAGTATGATAAAGGAAAGTGGTGATCTGGCCAGAATGTGATCAGACAGTCACTCCTGGCAGAATCGACCTGGCACCTTACATAAACACACCAGTAATGATCGGCAGGAGGTTGGCATGCTCACAACGCTTTGTGCAAACGGTTGCCAGCTATGAAAGGAAGGCAACCTCCTACAGAATCACTGTCATGAAAGTCATGACAAAATTTATGTGCACTTGGGAAGGGCTTCAGACTTCACTTCATGTGCACACACCAGAACTCTCACAGACGACGCCCCCACACTCCCCCCCCACACACACACCCACCCACGCAAACAAACACACTCACCTTGAGGGGCATCAGCGACCTGCTGGAGGCCTGTGAGGCCGCAACGCTAGAGGCAGGTGCTGAGCCAGGTTGTGTGTGTGAAGAAGGTGCATTGACTGAGGAGGGCCGTGTGTGTGAAAAAGGTGCACTGACTGAGGAGATCACTGAGGGGGCTTGCGTGTGTGGTGCTGTGTAAGACACATTGCGGCCGTCGTTGCTGGCTGTGGAATTGTTGCCGGGGTTGGGCGGGTGATGAGTGTGGGTGTGTGGTGCCCCAGCGCTCATGGGGTTTGGGTTCAAGGAGGTGGGGCGTCCTGTCAGTGCAAGAGTAAGTAATGTTTTGTACCCTGACTTGTAATCCGGGCGCAATGTGGTTGTTTATCTTATCTTACATGTCGTATTTTGATGTGTGCATAGTAGTGGGTACGATCAGGTCTTGTTTTGATGCGTGCATAGTAGTGGGTACGATCAGGTCTGAGCCGCTTTTATCGATACACAAGAAACCACAGCACGCAGTGTCGGCAAATCCAGCTGACTTAGGTGTTAGAAGGGAATGGCTTCCATAGTGCAGATCAACCAATAATGACGAACAGGTGAACTATGAAGAGTGGTCTTATTGCATGCAAAGGTATGCCTTTTTGGTTTTGCCTTTTTGGTTTTGTTTCAAAATCACAACATACCCACCTGGGAATGTGGATGATATGTTCAGAGACGCAGGCACACCCCCGCTTGCCTCGTTGCCAATACCACCCCCGTCACTACTACCGCTCGCCTGCAGAGGGGCGCGACCCACAGTTTGAGGCTGCCTCTGCTCACCTGTGTGTGTGTGTGTGTGTCCATGTGTGTCCATGTGTGCCTGCAGAGGGGCACGACCCACAGCTTGGGGCTGCCTCTGCTCACCTGTGCGTGTGTATGTGTGTGTGTGTTTGTGTGTGTGTCCATGTGTGCCTGCAGAGGGGCACGACCCACAGCTTGGGGCTGCCTCTGCTCACCTGTGCGTGTGTATGTGTGTGTGTGTGTTTGTGTGTGTGTGTCCATGTGTGCCTGCAGAGGGGCACGACCCACAGCTTGGGGCTGCCTCTGCTCACCTGTGCGTGTGTATGTGTGTCCATGTGTGCCTGTAGAGGCACAAGACCCACATATGGAGCTGCCTCTGCTCACCTGTGTTTGAAGTGTGTGTTTATGTGCGTGCGCGCGTGCGTGCATGCATGTGCACGTTATGATGTGTGTATGTGTGTGCCAGCAGAGGAGCACGACCAATAGTCTTGGGCAATAATATAAATATAAGCCATTGTAGCCTTCATGGAATCTGGAGCAGACTATACAACCCCTGGCATTTATCATTGTAGCACAAATGCATACACACACATTACACACGCACACACACACACACACACACGCACACACACGCACACACACGTTACTCTGTAAACTCTGTAGCACAATAAACATACACACATGCACGCACACACACGCACACACACACACGTTACTCTGTAAACTCTGTAGCACAATTAACATACACACATGCACGCGCACACACACACAAACACATATATCACCAGGTAGGCCACGCTGAGACCCTCTAGGAGTAGGGGGTGCGGCACCAGGGCGCTGGAACTGGCCAGTTGCGCTGCCCAGCTGCTCTAGCTTTTGCCGAATGCGCTGGTTGGGGTCTTGGCTCCTACGAGCAGCCAGAGAGTTTCTAGGAATGTGAACATGTAACCAGAGAGTCTCTTGGAAATGTGAACATGGTATGCACGGAAATGGGTAAGGGGGCTGAATGAAATCTGACAGCATTCCATTTGTCACAGATCACACAGCATTTTATGTGTCACAGATCACACAGCTTTTTATGTGTCACAGATCACATACCCCAGATCCCAGCAGCTCAGGTCAGGTCAAGCGAAAGGGTGCAGAACTGATCACAATTTGACGTATTTGAGCACATTACCAGGGTTGGCTAAAACCATACATACACTCCTAGAAACAGTATATATACGGTATATTTAGCAGGGAAGCTCCATACACATGGTAATATACGGTGTACACATACGGTTCTGGCGTTCTGGCCAAACCTACAAGTTATTACCATTATTATTATTACCATTGTAACACTCTGTGCAGATGCGCCGTGAATCGTATGTGTGCATGTGCCAAACATCAGAAGCTGAAGGTTACTCCCCATTGTAGCCATTGAGCATATTACCATCCCCATTGTGATGTACGGTGCAAAGCCGCAAAGGCATGTGTGTATGTGCCAAATATCAGTGGCCAAAGGTCACTTCTGCTGCAAATCTTTGCGTGCGCCTGAGACCAGAGGTACGTCTCAGTGTGCCAGAGCTTATGGAAGCTAACAAAGTTTGGTTTCAGGCTTTTAAAAAGCCGCTTTTTCCAAACTTCCGCTCAGATGCCCCCCAGAGGCATATATAGCAAAGTAACCTTACTTTACCTTATGAAAGCTAACAAAGTCGTTGCATGTGCCTGAGACCAGGGGTACATCTCAGAGTGCGTGAGCTTATGGAATCATTGCTGACTGGCTAGGATCAGCCACACGCCGATCAGCCGAACAGTCTGGCTGAAGGTCCCCCCATGTAATTCGCAATCTCTACATACATATACCAGCAGAACACTACACTTTTTCCCTTTCTTTCTGAACTTAATAATTTATTTGTGGCTGGCCAAGACCAGTCAGCAGCCCATCAGCTGAACAACCTGCCTGAAGATCACCCCCCATTGTAGCCATTGAATTTCAGTTGTGCAGACGTTACCTAGAATTTACTCCACTACATACTATTTTTTTGCTGGCTGAGCATAGCAAAAAAGCCAAGTTACGCATGACTGCCGGTTACCTCCTCTGTAAACCCCTCTTCCCTTTTACTTTACTTTTTTATTTTATGGCTGAGCCTAGCAGTCGCACGTTTTGACTGATGGCTTTATCTGTAACCCCTCTTTCCTTTCACTCTACACTCCAAATCGTACATATTTTTCCCATACGGGCTGTGTTACCACTACCAGCAGGCGCTGTTTTCTGTTCCAGAGTTTAAATTTTTCATCTCACACATCGTTTTGATACAGCCCTGATCATCACTCCTCTCCTCCCTCTTGTTGTGGCTGCCGGTCATTGTAATCCAATCCAATCTCCTCACTCTTGTTATGGCTGCCGGTCATTGTAATCCAATCCAATCTACTCACTCTTGTTATGGCTGCCGGTCATTGTAATCCGATCCAATCCCCTCCCTCTATCATTGTAATCAATCCAATCTCCTCCTTCTTGATATGGCTGCCATTGTCCCCTTTGTGCCCCCTCCTAGCACGGTTTGACCGGTGACTGTAAACTGACCGGTGACTCTGACCGGTCTGTAAACTCTGTAAGGCTTGATCTGTGTTCCCTTCATGTAATTAATTATATGAGGTTTATTACTTCCTGGACTTTCTGCTTGGGGTTATAATTCGCTCGTAAGCAGGCTTCCTCATTTAGTTTGGCACATACACTTTATGAGTGCTGAACTCCGCCACCCCTATTAACCTGGAAAATATTTGTTAAGTTATTGCAGGTACGTTTGGCCTGTCACTGTCCGACTTTATTTTTCCTGCTTTCGTTTTGCTACCCCAGCATACCAATTATTCCCTGTTATTTTCTTCTTTGGTTCCATGTGCTCCCAGCTGCTCATTTTCTATGTATTCCCTGTTCTTTTCTTCTTTGGCTCCATGTGCTCCCAGCTTCTGATGCTGATGTGCTGCTCCATTGTGACACTGTATGCACATCATCACCAACGGCACCCACAGGATCACACAGACACAGACACAGACACAGACACAGACACAGACACAGGCACACACACACACACACACACACAAAGAGGACACACAAAAAGAGGACACAAGGAAGGAAGGGAAAAAGTGCACATGAGAAAATGAAACAAGACAGCGCGCTTCAACCAGATCGCAAACATCAGCGATCTGGACTGGCCGTTAACAATCATGAATCATTACGAACGGGCACGTGGGTGGTGGGGTATCAATGCCGGCCTGCACAAGAGCGTGAGGACGCTTATTTTGACCTGCCAACCACTTACCTTGGTGCACGCATGTGTGTGTGTGTACCCCAGTGTGCGCCGCAGCCCAAAAAGCGCACACGTTCACAAACACACACACACACACACACACACACACACACACACACACACACCTAACACATACACACACACCACACCACAGTCCAGGGGCGGTGGTCTGCTGGTCCAGATGGCCGTTCGTTATCTGCACAAAAGGGCGCGCCTCAGCGACCTCCATCCACAGCCACCTGTACTCTGAGCTGCCGTCCAAAAGTCCTTGACATGCTCTCCATGTAGGAGGCTGCCTGCTTTCCTCCGCCTGGAGGAGGCTGCGTACCCTGCTGTACCTAACCTGCCATGCTGTGCATGCGGTGCATGCTGTGCTGTGCCATGCTGCACCGTGTGCTTGCGGTGCACCCCACACGTGCATGTGTGTGGGGGTGTATGTGTGTGTGTGGGGGGGGGGGGGGCGCACCTGTACACATATCACATATGCTCAGCACGTGTGAGCACACGTGTGTGTATGCCTTGACTTGTCTAACACATACCTTTGGGATGACAGAAAGGAGGCCTGTGCAGCAGGTGCTGCGTTGTCACTAGATATAGCTGTCCTGTCCAACGCTGGTCGGGCGCCTGCACAGGTGAATTCACAGTGAGGTTGTGGGTGTTAGCAGGGAGGAGGCCTGTGCAGCAGGTGTTGCGTGGTCGATATATGTAGCTGTCCTAACCAATGATAGTCGGGCGCCTGCACAGGTGAATTCACAGTGAGGTTGTGGCTGTTAGAAGGGAGGAGGCCTGTGCAACAGGTGCTGCGTGGTCAATATATGTAGCTGTCCTAACCAATGATAGTCGGGCGCCTGCACAGGTGAATTCACAGTGAGGTTGTGGCTGTTAGAAGGGAGGAGGCCTGTGCAGCAGGTGCTGCGTGGTCAATAGGTGTAGCTGTCCTGTCCAACGCTGGTCGGGTGCCTGCACAGGTGAATTCACAGTGAGGTTGTGGCTGTTAGCAGGGAGGAGGCCTGTGCAGCAGGTGCTGCTGTTTGGGTTTAGATGATTAGGGTTTATGGCAGGGAGGAGGCCTGTGCAGCTGGGTCTGCAGTGTCCATAGGTGTTGCTGTTCGGGTTTAGATGATTAGGGTTTATGGCAGGGAGGAGGCCTGTGCAGCTGGGTCTGCAGTGTCTATAGGTGCTGCAGTTAGGGTTTAGATGAGTAGGGTTTATGGCAGGGAGGAGGCCTGTGCAGCTGGGTCTGCAGTGTCCATAGGTGCTGCTGTTAGGGTTTAGATGATTAGGGTTTATGGCAGGGAGGATGCCTGTGCAGCTGGGTCTGCAGTGTCTATAGGTGTTGCAGTTAGGGTTTAAATGATTATGGTTTATGGCAGGGAGGAGGCCTGTGCAGCTGGGTCTGCAGTGTCTATAGGTGCTGCTGTTAGGGTTTAGATTATTAGGGTTAATGGCAGGGGAGGATGCCTGTGCAGCTGGGTTTGCTTAGCTGTCCAACACTGGTCGGGCGAATGCACAAGCGTAGGGTTGGCCAGAACCATACATATACGGTGTGTATACGAAAAATTTGGCAGGGAATTACCTAGTATACAGTCATGTGTGTTGTGTGCATACACATCTGGACAACCCTAAGCACAAGTGATCCAGCTGAAACCACACACAGCAGCAGCTTATTGGCCTGCATGTGCCTACCAAAATGAAAGGTACGCACAGGAGCCCAACAGCCTGCACGTGCCTACCGACCTACATATACATTCACACACACACACACAAACACTCTCACACGCCCACACAGCAGCAGCTTATTGGCCTGTGTGTGCCTACCAAAATGAAGGGGCGCACAGGAGCCTAACAGCCTGCATGTGCCTACCTACCTACATATACATATACACACACTCTCTCACACGCCCACACAGCAGCAGCTTATTGGCCTGTGTGTGCCTACCAAAATGAAGGGGCGCACAGGAGCCTAACAGCCTGCATGTGCCTACCGACCTACATATACATATACACACACTCTCACACACCCACACAGCAGCAGCTTATTGGCCTGTGTGTGCCTACCAAAATGAAGAGGCGCACAGGAGCCTAACAGCCTGCATGTGCCTACCGACCTACATATACATATACAC
>Ga0307968_1000970_pt1 | contig 22516 bp, 28 predicted proteins | sample OrgLakmetagen650_FD_201834 | JGI IMG/M metagenome (GOLD analysis project Ga0307968, IMG submission 201834) | Saline water microbial communities from Organic Lake, Antarctica - #650 | ecosystem: Environmental > Aquatic > Non-marine Saline and Alkaline > Saline | place: Antarctica: Organic Lake...
TGATGAAGTGTGGTGCAGGCAGATGGTATCAATGCTCAGTACGATTTTTCTTGCAGCTGCTCCACTCTCAGGCAGAAGCCCTAATTATGCTGCGATTCCGCTTCACAAGGAATTTCTAGGGTTTACCATAGAGCGATGCAGTGCATTGCAAGAGCTGTGCAGTGTTGACAGTGTAAAAGGGGCCGTCAATGCACGTTGGGTGTGAAGTGTTTTTGTGGAGCTGGATGTAACCCCTTTCCAGCTTATTACCAGCTTATTACCATCGATTGCCTGATTCGTGGGGTGTGAAGTTCTGATACCCCACTTGATGAGCAGTTTCCTTTAAGGGCTTTGGCAGACAAGATTACTTATTTTTAAAAAGGACAATTCCCGCCTAAACAGACATTCTTCTCAAACATTAATTTTCCACACTTTGCTTTGACACGTTGAGTCTAAGTATTTATTGTAATAATTTATCATTGAAGGCTATTAAATATGCAGTGGAGCTGACTGTGCATATGGGTGTCACGGTGCTAGGGCGTGTGCACTGGAGGAAACTTCTTTTGTTTTGCCCATGACTGGTGGGAAGGAGCAGCTTAGATCATTTTTTTTACATGGTGACTTTCTGATGGACAAACTGGATCTACACTTCTCTTGTGTGTGTTGAACGATTTTGATGGTCTTACTGGTTGATTATACTACTTGTAAGTGCTTGCGGATCGAGCTCACAGCCTGAGACAGACAGAGCAGCAAAGCATGCATCATCCTAAGGAGGCAGAAATTTACAAATCTGAGCTTACAGGTGTTCTTGAAATACCCATAATACTCGGCATACAAATTTCCAAAAAATGTAAGATGTCAATTTTTTGGCCGTTTAGGTACCCAGGACAGGGCAGCCGAGCATGCACCATCTCAAGACAGCAGAATTTCAAAAAATTGACCTTGCAGATGTTTTTAAAACACCCTTATTACCCAAATTAGAAAGTTTCAGGGAAATCCATAAAGTTCACTTTTACCTGTTTTTGGCCTGAAATGCCTAAGTGCTGAACGTACCTGTCGGGCAGGGGTGTTCGGGTCAACCCCCACTTTTAAGAGTATCATCTGAATCAGTAAAAATTACTGATCCGAATGCTTTTTGAATTAAGAGCTGAGGTGCAGTATCCAGTAACCGCACCTGCTGTGTGAGATAGGTCATCGCCCCAAAAAGAATGGTTGCGTCGGCTGAGACCAATTTGCCTGACTCTTTTTCCTTGTTATTTCGTGTACCATATAAGGCCATAGTCGGAAGGGCTTTCAAGCGGGTAGCCAAAATCAACGTGTTGGTTTTCAACGAGAGTTTAATGTTGCCGAGATTGATTAAGTAATGTGATATGATTGCTTTGTAAAAGTAGCAACGATTGCTCTTAGAGGGAGCACATGCAGAATTTCAGCGATGACACAGCACCTCTGGGCCCAAACCAAGAGAGAGACGCCCAGCAGAATGGGACCCCAGGGGAACGAGTTGACCAGGTGTTAAACCCCCCTGCCACGGAAGAGCCACTGCTGGAGAACGAGGAGCGAGCAGAGGATATTGAGCTTCGTCCCTTGCAGCATGAAAGCCAGTGAGCACAAAAACTAGCTTGTGTACCCTTGTACACGCACTTGCATAATCACTAGCAGCACCGAATGTGTGTTCTTCCATTTCTTTCAGTTAGGAAAGTCAACGAAATCACTCGATGTGCTTATAGCTAGTAAGGGGCTGCCTACACGGTGTTTCTTTTTTCCTGCACCTTCAGAATGAGTACAAGTTCGTTTGAGCTGCCCTTTTTCCCTTCCTTTTCCCCTTCACAGGCTTCTTCAGCAAGAACTCCAGCATCCCCAAATGCCAGGAGTACATGTATTAAGATATTACAGTACACAGCTTGAGACACCAGAGGACCCAGATTTGACACTGCGTGTCGGGTCGGGTTCTGACGTGGGGGGTGGCCTTGCCGCAAGCAATGCAGTTCTTACCTATGACCTGCAGGCAAGTGAGAATGGACGTTGATGTAATTAAAATGTATGTAGACAGGCCACAAAAGCGCTCTAGGGTGCTTTGCAGCACATTATAACAAGCTGAGGAGCACTGAGGATGAAAACAGGACTCTCCTCAACTTTTTAAGACCATGCTAGCTTAGTAATGGTTATGACCACCCTTTCTGAAATTTCCAACTCGACAGGCATGCCGGAATACGGCTACCGCTTGATGTCTTCATTACTGCCAACTTTTCTGCATACACCGCCAGGAATTTTTTGACCACAAAACATGTACCCTAACATGCAGACTAAAACATTTTCAGTCGCAACCAGAGCACTAGACCAGAACATAGAACTCGACAACGTAGTGGCCATAGCGACCAGTACGGGGCAGCCGTGTGAAGTTTGGGACTTGCATGTGGGCGCCACTCTCCTCGTAATGGGCAGGTAGGTACAAGGCCCTACAAGGCCCAAGTAGGTACAATAGGGCCAATTGAAACTGTGCTAGAGGCGGCTAGAGGTGAGAACATCGCTCATTTGTTTTGACTGCCTCTCGCAATATGTTTTATGATCCGTGTTGCTGCATCCCGCCCCCCCACTTGCAGGCCTATGAATTTGACAAGTGCTGATGCGGCCACCGCGAGCTGGAACGAATATCATGCGCAACGGTTGAGAAAATTGAAGCTCGAACTTTTGGTAGGTGATATATTTAGGAATATACAATACGTATAATCATTTGTTTGAAAATGGTCGTCTGCATTTTTTTGCTAGAGCTTGTCAAAGGGGGGGGACTAAGGCCCAAAATCAGGCTTTTTTTGGATGCTCCTAGGGTATGTGCGCCGGAACTGGCTAGGTTTAAGATCAGCATCAAATGGAAGCCCTGCTGGAAGCAGTGGAGCCTAAACCTAGCCAGTTCCAGCGCACTGCCAGATCGGCCGCGGCATGAACCTTACTTTTTGAGCAGCCATATGCTGTATCTGACCAGCCAGCGCACCAAACTGCGTGATTTTTAGTGCTTTGGAATCCTTAGAGTAAATTAAGATCATTGCAAGGGAAATGGGGCAAAAAGACTAAGTGGTTGGTGAGAGATGCAAATTTATGTGCCATTCCCCCTGGAAAGCACCCATCTAGGGTACAGGTGCACGGCGTGTGCTTTTAGTCCTGTCGTTCTGTACGCAGGGCGGCCTGTCTAAATCTGAGCATATGGTCGGGTAGCTTATAATGTCAGCATCAGTTTGAAGCTAGGTTGGGTCCAATTTGATGAAGTGACATGTGAGTAGTTGCACCTTTCATACAAAAAAGAGCATGTTCAGGCTTTTGCCCAGTGTCCCCCCTCTGGTTATATATCTTGTCCTTACTCTCATTTTGGTCTAATACCTGGTGCTGGACTCTTGCTTTGTTGGTGCATTCCACTGCACCACCATACTACTGTACCACTATACTACTACTGTACCACTATAATACCATACCACCATACTACTACTGTACCACCATACTACTACTGCACCACCATACTACTACTGTACCATACAACCATACCTGTTGATCCAAGCACGGCAAGTGGGGCATCGTTACACTCATTCCGGCCCCCATAGTCTTGTACAATTCACCCTGTGCTCTTACGCTGGAAGAAGAGCTAGAAGAAGAAAAGAACCGATGCATGTGTTAGGTCCCGCCTCTATCTTACACCACAATATATAAGTACACCTGTCATCAACCAGGGGTAATCGAGAGAATTTTTTCCCCCCCTGCATGAACCACGGTGCTTTTTCAAGGTCTTACATGGAATTGTCCCCCCCTCACCCTGCTCATAAATTAGTGCTTGCTTCCCCTTGCTTGTGTCCCCCTGCTTGTGTCCCCGTTGCCTGTTCTTTTTTGCCCACTCCACATATATATACCAATGGCTCGTCAAATAGGGAACATATAAATTATTGAGCAAGTCCCCGCCAAAAGAAAATTAGATGCTGTTTCATAAATGGTGTTGTGCAGGCTGAGCTGCAAAAATACAAACCTCGTGCCCATCGCCCTGCGGTCACTACAGACAGGTTCGTTGATGTTGATTCTCAGTATTTTCGTTCCTCTCAGAAATCTGGCAAAGCTTGTACAATTACAGAAGTTATAATGTAAAGCCTGCAAAGCCTCATTTCACTGTCCCAACTGCTCGAGGGTAACAAGATAGAAATGTCTCTGCTTTCTTATGTGCAGAGGAAAAAAAGCAAGAACGGGCGGATTGAACCTGCGCTACACCGTTCTTCAATTGAACCAGATGCTCCAAGACCTCGTGCAGTATCGGCCTAAAAAAGGTAGCGTTTGATCGGTCTGCTGATGCAAAAGTTGCCAAACTCAGCTCATTGGAATCGTTTTGAAACCGCTGTCGTTCCCATTCCAAGCTACTAACAAGATGTCTGCTTTTCCAACTTGCAGCTGAGGCTATGGCAGCCCGGATACAAATCAGCTTGTAGCTGGCTGCAGCAGCTAGTGCTCTGTGAATAGTAGATGCATCAGCAGGAATTAAGACAGATTGTTCAAACTTAACCAGGCTCTTCCCTTTTGCTTTTGCAAACAGCATTTCCTTAAAAAATCCAGGAAGTGGCCTCCTCTGTCTTAATTTTGGCGTTGAAAGGCTTATAGAAAGGGAAAAATACGTTAACGGTAAAACCTTTATTAAGAAAAATTGGTGCAGGTACTACACTCCCTTTCCCTCAAACGAGTTGTGTATTAGCACCTCCAATGCGTCCTTCTTTCCTTACTGTCCTTCCTGACAAGCCTTGTTCTCTGAAAGTCTGAAAGGAAAGAAAAGAAAACACTGCAGGCAGTAATAACCATTCCCCACATTGATGGTAAGGGAACACCGTTATATGCCTCAGGGGGCATCTGAGCGTAAGGGTAAGGGTAAGGGTTACACAGCTATATCCGCCAGCGAGGGCATCTGAGCGTAAGCTTGGAAAAATCCTGTAACCACACCTAGCTAAACAAAAGGGGAAAGTCCATGAAGAACATTTAACAATGTATGGAAAAGGAGGCTGCGCGAGGAAAACAGAGCGGCAGAGCAAAACAGAGGATTGACTGAAATAACTGAGGCCTGGATACCACGTTACCAAAAGAGCACCCAGACACGAAGGCAAGAGAAGCTAGGAGGAGCCAGCCAGGATAAGAGCAAACTAAAGCCACAGCAATGACTGGTGCGCCGAAACAGGCTGACAAGATGTTCATGCGGACCCTGACCGACTAAATGACCACTTACCAATAAGTATACCAAGATTGCAACGGACAGTGCATGCTCCCTAAGGTCAAGGTTAAGGTTACATCACTATATATGCTGCCCGTCAGAATGTTAGAAAGCCTTACCAGGATCCATTGTTTGGCTTACTGCTCGCTTATTTGATGAACAAGCGGCCAGTAAGCCAGCTTGATTACTACCTAGGAAGCGAATAGGAATCCATTAGTAATGCTTTCCAGTAATGCTTTTTTCATCAATAGAATTTCAATAAGCCACGAGTGCCTTGATAATCCAGTTAGGAAGCGGTGGGTCCTTTCTGGTGCAGGAATCCAAGGAAGCAGGCTAGTAACCCTGGGAAGGCTTGCTTTGCTGAACTGTATTTTAGTAAGCCACAAGTACTTTAGTAATCCAGCTATGAAGCAGGGTGTCTTACTGGAGCAAGAATCCAAGGAAGCAGGCTTGGTAAGCCCAAGTAACCCACAGAGATCAGCAAGCAGTAATAAGCCACATATAAGTGGGGAAAGAAGGCGCTGTAAAGCTGACAAACAAGCGGCAGCAAGCCTGCCTAAGAAGCATGCAGCAATCCTGATTAGTAAGCCACAAAGAAGCAGGCTAGGAAGCCACAGAAAGGCTGACAAACAAGCGGCAGTAAGCCTGCCTAAGAAGCATGCAGTAAGCCCGATCAGTAAGGTACAAACAAGCGGTGCAGGAAGCCGTAGTAAGGCTGACAAACAAGCGGCAGTAAGCCTGCCTAAGAAGCATGCAGTAAGCCTGATTAGTAAGCCACAAAGAAGCGGTGCAGGAAGCCGTAGTAAGGCTGACAAACAAGCGGCAGTTAGCCTGCCTAAGAAGCATGCAGTAAGCCTGATCAGTAAGCCTGATCAGTAAGCCACAAAGAAGTGGTGCAGGAAGCCGTAGTAAGGCTGACAAACAAGCGGCAGTAAGCCTGCCTAAGAAGCATGCAGTAAGCCTGATCAGTAAGCCACAAAGAAGCGTTGCAGGAAGCCGTAGTAAGGGTCTGGCAGACTTGTAGCACCTACCAAAAAAAACTTGGTCAGGGTGAGCTAAACTAAGATGCAAAGGGAGAAAGGCACAAGGCTGTTTGTAAGATTGCAGCACTGAATAAAACCAAACAAACAATCAAACATCTGCCAGGACCAACCGACCGCATTAAATCAAAGGGGGGGATTCATCTGGTATTGGGCAAATGAAAACACGGACTACTGTCACACTGAGGATACCAAGAATGAGGAGGCAAATATTGTCATACATAATTGGGAAGCTGCCCTGAAAGCCTAGTGCCCCGTGGTCAGGCCAGACTCTTCGGGGTCATGGTGGGTTCGAATCCGCCTGGTAGCGTGAGTACTTCGCTGTCCGACAGCTCCGTCTCCATTTCCTTATTCCATACTTGAGGAGTTATCACCTGCGTGGTTTTTCTTTTCTTGTCATACATAAAACTCATGTGTGAGAAGCAGCACATGCTCAACGAGAGGATCTATATGGAACATCGTCAAACATGGACGATGTGCTTACTGGCATCCAATGCCTCAGGCACTGCTGGCTTATGGTTACCGGTAGTAAGCCGGTCTGGAGGTAGGTTGCCAAGTAGTAAGCCGGTCTGGTATCGTTAAACGATAAATGCCTACTTGTAGCCTGGAGGATAATGAAAGCACAGGAGTCTGAGGCAAGCCAATTTCTCCAAGTTCAGGCTGTCGTAGGCTGGACAATGTGAATCTACTTTTTAACCATGGCAAACACTTGCTCGTTCCGTTTCTCTGCCTGAATAATATTTCTGAAAGTCCCTGCTGAAAAGGATTCTTGGGTCAGTGGCAGAGACACAACTCCATCCACGGTAGTTATGCAAGAGAGCCCCTGCAGTTCAACTGGTTTCGTGCTGCAATGCGCCTGTACAGTTCCCTTTGTTACCCGATGCAACAGCTTCACAATGAAGAAGGTTTTGCAAGCTGACATGCAATTGCACTCTAGTCTCCCGTACTGGTCCTCCCGCAGTCTTTGGATAGCTTACACAATCATAAATGTTCAAACAGGAGGGGCCGTTAAACTGTGAGCATGTTGCTCTATTGATCTCAGTCAGTTTGTCGTGGACCCCAGGGACAGACATTTAGAGTTTGGGCCCCTTATTTCGATGGCCACGCCCCAAGAGAGCGCAACCATTGCGCTGAGTCACAGCATAACGCTTATCAACAGTGGTGCGCACTGCCTGCACAAAAAGCTCTGGTTACCCATTATCCTAACAGTCTTCAGGTACATGTTTCTTGACCTTTCTCAAAATGTCATTTGCGGTTTAGCTCGTTTCAGACTTCGTTACTACATCCTTCGCTTTATGGCAGCAACTCGGAGTTCCACCTCTTTCCTACTTGTGACTTGTGTGTTCCCTTCCATTGGCTGCACACACCCTCAGCTGGTTTCTCTCCACAGGCAGGATCCCATTATGTGTCTGCTTTTTTGCACCAGGAACGCAACAAACTCCATCTTGTCCTTCATGAACTCATTTATTATGAGTAGGCGAGCAGTCATACTTCTTGAATGCCTTTTTTAACCTTGTCAACCTCGAGAAGCATTTCCTCTTTCCAACTCCTCTTGCGATCTAACATGTATCCTAGAAACGGTGGTAATGCGGGAAAACAGACACAAATTAATGCTCTGCTCAAAATGCTGCGCCGCAGAAAGCAAGATAAAACCTGGACTTCTGTGATTCAAAGCAAACCAGCCAGCCAGTGCAAATTTGGCTCTTCTATAGGAGAAACTGTGACGCAAAGAATGCTCATTCAATACTGCATTCAAATTACAAATGCAAAACGAGAAATTGTGACGCAAAGAATGTCCAATCAATACTGCACTCAAATTACAAATGCAATAGCTTAGCACTCAAAATCGATGTTGAGAATTTCGCACAACCCTAGTGGCATAATTAAGGGACTTGGAGCAGGCTGATTGCACAAGCTTACCACATTGATGAATGTATACATGGATATCTGAATGGTATCTGAATGCACATGTATGTATTCAACTAATTTGACCACAACGTAGTTGTAATGCGCTCTGCAACCGTCGCCTATCACATTCATATGGTTTAGCCGCAGAAAGCTCAGTAAACATAAGGCACGATGCGGTACTTAACAATTGCGCAATACTTGTCCCAATCAGCTCCATACTTTTTTCTGCACGAAGCATCATCCCGGCGCTCGCGGTGGATGAGCAGTGTGGCAAAGTAGATGCAATAAAAGTAGGGGATAACAGACCACAAGCCGGGGAGGCCGCAGGGCATGCACCAAGCTACCCTGTGGACGTAAATGAATGATTCAAGCTGTATGGGATCAAGGGTAGGTGGTCGGTAGTCTTCATCCTAGGGTAATTTATCAGAGGGGGTCAACTGAGTAAATGTCTAAAAATGTGACTTTTTTGATGCACACCACTGCACACCATAATAAAATAACATAAGTACCGTACCTTACCGTACTCAACTCGGTGCCCAAATTTCAGGAATATTAAAGGCAACCCGGGAAACCCCGGACCCTGTAATTAAAATTTTAGCCTTCCCTGCACCAACCCCGGTGGGTATTTAGCGCAACCATTGCTGTACAAGCATGTGTGTTTGCGTGCACATGCGCGTTTGTGCGTTTCTGTTTCACGCTTGTTGTTGCGTGTGCATGTGCATGTGCGTGTGCGTGTGCATGTTCACGATTGTTGTGCGTGTGCATGTGTGCTTCTGCTTCACGCTGGACCCGCTCCTCTTTTGCCTGCTGCAGCCTGGCTAGGTCGGCTTTCTGCTGCTCCTCCTTTTGCTGCTGCAATGCTGCTTCTTCCTCTGCTGTAGCTGCCGACTTGACGAATATGCTTTTAACGTCCGCTGGAACACAACTTTGGACGCAACCGGTGCTGCTGACGCTGGGTCTGGTGTTGGTGCTGGGGCTGGGGCGGGGCCTGGGAGGGGAGCGGGGGGGGCGGGGGGGCCTTCTCTGCTCATCGCTGTTCAGTCACCCACCAAACTTTATTTTCACCAACCCCGGAAACCCCGGAGCCTCAGAATAAATATATATTTTACTGATATTTTACGATGAGGTATCACGCCAGAGGGCAAAAAACGTTATTTACCCAGGGTGAGTTAAGAAAAATACGGTAGAGAGTACACAAAGTTTGGGGCCAAACGGATCCCCCCAGTGGTCTGGGCAGAATATCAGTTCATTTTTTGGCACAGAATATTCACGAAATGAGCCATCACGCTCTACCCAGGGTCTCTATTCACCTCAAAACACGACAGGAGTACTTCTTTTATGATGAGGAATCATTTGGGATGCTGAAAACGGGATTTGGTGGAACTTGGTCTTCCACCCTTTTGGGCACCCCTTTTGCTGAATGGAAATGGGCCAAAACGGGGTACCTGGCCAACTACTGCTCCGTTTCGCCCCATTTTTGTTGCAATGATATTCTTTATCAAAATGTAGACTATTCATATGACAATGAAACAAATTGGGTCAGTTGGTGGTGAGATATGACAGATTGGTGGTGAAAAGTGGGGTTCACGCCGCGGGCAATTAGGCAAAATCAAGCAGAAGTGCTCTGGAAAGAACATTCTAATGCCTAGTTTAAAATTGCCCGATTTCGGGGCCCATACGCGGGGAACATTTGAAAAACATGCCCATTTTGGGGGGGGTTGTCCACCTCTGGTAGTTTGTGCTCGTCACTTCACTCAAGTACACCCAAGCTGATGCTAAAGCCGCTATGCAGTGCTTTACTTTAGAGCAGTTCGTACTGACCTCCACAGAAGAAGCCCCTTTTAAGAAAGGTCGACGCTTAAGCCATCTCTAATTCGATGCTTTCCAGCAGCACTTTTGGTGAAGGAATCACAGGCACTCGCAGACTTGTGAAGATCAGCTTTCAACGCGTGTGCAGTGTGCACGCACTTAGAGAAAGCAAGACAGATCAATCTACCAAGAACGACCCGATTATTGCTGGGGCAAGCCCTCTACGCATGGTATTCCTTATACCGTACCAGGAGCAGCAAACGGCTACCTATGCAAATGCCAGAACTCACCCCATGATCCAATCTCCAAGGTAGTTGATGTGACAGGACATGCCCCACCATCCTGAGATGATGAGTTTGGTGCCACGAGCGGTGGGCAGGGTCTTCAGGTGTTTTACTGATGGATGGTTTGGATCACGCCTGGAATAAAACAAACAGGCAGGGGGCAACAGAGGACAGTGCTTATAAAACGCATTTCAGCAATGGAATAAAACAAACAGGCAGGGGGCAACAGAGGACAGTGCTTATAAAACGCATCTCAGCAGGTTTCAGAATACGACAGGTTGTAGGGATTACCCTTTGAACAGAGAAGCAGTCTTTCAGAGAAAGAAGAGGCCGTGAATGTATCTTCGATCATTACAATTGGCAAGGCAATGAGTAAAAAAAATAGAGAGACTAAGATCCCGCCCTACTTGGTCAGCAGAAAGTGAAGCACGTATCAATTTTGCAAAGCATGTTTAGAGTTTTTGGATCAAAAGGGCAATTCAGTATAGCAGAATCTTCATCTGCAGGTCAGGACGCTCCTATGGGGTAAAACAAAGGATAAATGTCGTGCGGCCTGCCAAAAGTATGCTTTTCCCCTGACAACAACCTAATGCAGCACTGGCTCAATGTGTTGGACGGTTTGAGGATTGGCAGCAAACTTCCATCTGAAAGTCGATGCTGTTGTTGACGGCATGCAAGACGGCATTTGTAAGCAAATCAAGGTTTTGCAAGCTTTCACTTTTCTAATATAAATCAGTCAGCAGTCAGCAGCCACCTAAAGCCACACGTTAGCTGCGCAGTCTTGCACGCTCCATTGACTTGGCTCACCAGCAAAAATGGACGCAATATAGCTAGGGTTTGCCATAACTGTATATCGTATATATACATACCGTGTATGACTGCATGGATGGCAATCTGCCTGATAAATGCACCCTATCAAACATACAGACGTGTGATTCTGGCCAACACTGATTATGGCACAACGCTTCAGCTGATTTGCTCTCCAGCAACAGAGGACAAGGGTTCCACTGAAGGAGAGAGGAGATGGAAATGGAAGCAGCAAACCCACCTGAACGTGTCTTTCTGGCCATTTGCCCCTCGGAACATGTAGTAGCCCAGGAACTTCACGGCAAGCACCAGGACCACACCCCAGGTAGACAAATCCTGTACGCATGTGTGTCCATTTGTGCATGTGTGCATGTGCATTAGTGTGTTGGAAAGTTGGAAATGTTGGAGGGCTCAACCTCAGGGATTCAAGTCCTGTCTATGCCTGTGTGTGTTAGCCAAACACTAGCAGCAAAAGTACATAAGGAGACAGGATTCCTGAAAGGGTGTATTTATGTACGTGTTTGTGCGCGCTGTAGGCAAAAATGCAATACAGAGAGGTCATGCGAGGGAAATGTGGTATTATAGATTATAGAGCATTAGCTACTGGAAGGTGACGGGAACAAAAAGGGCGCCCTGTACCGATCACATAATACATGAGCTTCCTTAAGTTGTAAGCAGTCTGCAGCTTGAGTACAGCCTCGCCTGTAGCAGACTCCCCTGAGGCACCAGGCGGGTGGCATGCACAGCACAAAAGCACAAGGGCATGTCCTAGATACAGCGCGCATACCCAGGACACAAACATCACATGCGCTAAAATGCAGAGCAGCTTCTCTAGCCTTGAAAAATTTTTGAATCTGCACCTGGGGGTAGTCAGCCAGGTAGCGGGCAGAACAGGAGAACACAAAGGGCACCCACGCGAGGTCACCAAAGGAAAGCATGTAGCCGAAGCCGTCTGTGGTGATGTCCATGGTGGACAGGATGGAGGCCTCGTTCCATAAAGCGTCCACCACGTAGTATAGCTGAGTGTTAGGTGCGGGTGTGATTTGTGTGTGTGTCTCTTTGCGTGTGTATTTTGATTCATATGAAACACATATGCAGGTTTTTTTCAGAGGGGGTTATCTGGGCAAAAGCCAGAACATGCTCCTTTTTGCATGAAAGGTGCAACTACTCACACATCACTTTATCAAATTGGACCCAACCTAGCTTCAAACTGATGCTGACTTTATAAGCTACCCGAGCATGTGCTCAGATTTAGACAAGTCGCCCTGCGTACAGAATGACAGGACTAAGAGCACACGTCGTGCACCTGTACCCTAGATGGGTGCTTTCCAGGGGAAATGGCACATTAATTTGCATATCTCGCCAACCACTTAGTCTTTTTGCCCCATTTTTCTTGCAATGATCTTAATTATTTAAAACACCAAAAATCGCTCAGTTTGGTGGGCTGGCTGGTCAGATACAGCATATGGCTGCTCAAAAAGTAGGGTTCACGCCGCGGCCGATTAGGTATGGGCCCCGTAACTGGCAAGTTTCAAGCTCAGCTGCATTGGAATCTCAGAGCTGAGCTTGAAACTTGCCAGTTACGAAGCCCATACTCTGGGAGCATGCAAAAACCGTACCATTTTTGACCTCAGATAACCCCCTCTGGTATTTTTTGTACAGTATGCATGTGTGGATGGAAGGGTTTGGGTGTGCTATGCGTGTCTTTGCGTAGGGGAGGCGGTGTGTTGATGTGAGTACTTATTTTATGAGTTTGCATGCGCGTTTACAGAGAGTTTAGTACTTTGGTACATGTTCCAAGTAGCAGCAACATGCTTGGTACACTATGGCACTCACTTGTGTAGAGCTAGCAGAAGCACGGTTATTTCCTTACCTATCCACACATGTATATACATACATGAACACTCTCATGCACACGCGCACACACACACACAACACACAACACACACAAACGTCACACACACACACAAATGTCACACATACACACACAAACAATCACACACGGGCACACAGGCATTTGTACAATAACACAATACCTGGAACACGTTGACGAGCACCATGGAGTTTGTAACTCTCCCCATGTCTGTGTACTGCTTGTGTGCCATGCCAAGGTTGATGATGACCCAGCCGATGAGACCAGGGTACATTTCACAGAACTCCTTCCAGTCAAACATGCCGGTCCTGCAAAGGCCGAGTCAACAATTGAACAGGCGGGTTGGCTGGATGTACAGCCTTGTACCGGATGTGTGCGCGTCTAAAGACCACATCCACTTGAACCACGAGAAGTTACCGCACGTATGAATGACTACACGTAACACACGTAACACACATCAATATGTAACACACACATAACACACGTAGCACACGCATTACAACACGTAACATACACGTAATTGCTGCACGTAACACACGTAGCACACGTATTGCAACACGTAACACACACGTAATTGCCGCACGTATGACTCCTACACGTAACACAACCACAAAGTATTTTGTTAGCAGGTAAGCAGCTAGCTAGGGGGGTGCTCCGCTTGCACGGACGAGATGTGCTGTTGTTGCGCAGCTTAGTCAACTTGGCAGCGCATAGTTACAAATAGGCAGTTGTGACAACATGGATGATGGAAATACAAGTCAGACCCTGAATGCTGTGCAGCACACCATGGGTACTAGGAGACACACGATCTGTGTGCAAAACATCCTCCTTCCTAACTTTGAGCCCTTGGGACACGCCTACCAATGAAAGCACCATTACACGCACAAGCAAACAGTCTGGGGAGGTCTGCTACTGCAACAAGAGCCTTGAGGGCCAAAAAGGAACGGCACATAAAGCCATCTGAGGACACAAGCAAACATGATAGCATGACACAAAAATCGTGGAAGTGTTGGAGCATGCACACACACACACAGACCTGGGGTTCAGCTCTCTGCCCATCCAGAAATCGTACGCTGGGTACCCGCTGCTTCCGTGGCCACTCAGCATGGCACTTTTCCTGCACAAGGATTTTACATGAGGCACGCATTCAGTCCAGTTTGAGAGCAGTTGTCCCAGATCATCATTGTGCTACGTAATCACGCACCCCTGGGAGCTTGCAGCTTTTAAAACCAGTTTGGCTGCTGGCATACTGGCCATGCTCAGCTTGTGCAGCCTCAGACACACTCACACACGCACGCACGCAAATAACTGCAACACGCACACACGCAAAAGTGTGTACGACAGCTGATAACAAATTCTCACTACACGCGCACGTTAACATACACACATCTCAAATGATGTACATACCTGAAGGATGCCACGTACAAGCCCACAGACAGGGCAGTGCTGCACAGCACGCAGGCCGTCAGTAGCTCCAGCCCGTGACTGTGCAACCACGACAGGTTGAGCTGCTTTGTTACAAAGCCAAAATACAGGGCAGCACTGTAGGTGAGCACCAGCAGCAGAAAGGCTGCAGACGGCAGTGTGTGTGTGCATGTGTGTGTGAAGGATGCTTTGAGCATTTGTGCTGGAAGTTCTTGATTTGGGTCGCTGCAGCAGTGTTTAAGACAAGCAGAGACCTGCGCAAATTGATGGAGAGGGATAGAGGTGAGGGCATGATCTGGTTGGTGGGGAAAGGTTGTGGGAAAGGGGGCAGACATTGTGGCAGCAGGGGGGAGGAGTAATGGGCTGAGTACAGTGTGAGTTAATGGCAGTAGGCAGAGGAAGGATATGAGTATAAGAACACAGAATGTGTGTGTATATATGACAGGGCTTAGGACTATGACTGGACAATCAGAAGACGCTGCGCACGCAGGTACAAAAAAGCAGAGGAGAAAGGAGGGAGGGAGCGCTAGAAAAGTGCCGATAGGAAATGCTTACACTGGACAACTATTTTTGCCCGCCTGTAATTTCAGTATAACGGAAAAAGCAACTGAGGGCGTATTTGTAAATCAAGTAAGTCTGTTAAACTCACATGCACGCACATGCACACAACGAGGGGTGGTGGGGAGGACGGGCGAAAGGAGGCTGGTTACAGGGAGGTCTGATGAGATGAAGAGCAAGATTGCTGCCATGACTTATTTGAAGCGCAGGAAGGGAGGATCTGGACATGTCGGGTGCCTAGTGCAAGTGAGCACACACACACACACACAAACACACACACAAACGCACCAACACGCACGCATGCACGCACGCAAGCGCACACATACTCGCACCATTCAGTTTGTACGTCAGGTGTGATCCATCCGGTAAGGGCACCTTGTTCTGAACTTTGCTGCCTGGAAGTACGAGGTGCAGGGCAGCCAAGCCCCCAAACCAGGCCAGGAACACAGCCATGGCCTGCCAGCTGTGGAGCACGGAATGAGGCGTCCAACGTGATAGTAATGAATCAGTGCTCAATATGATGGCTTACTTAGAGGAACGCTAAATGAATTGGGAGCCAAGCCCTGCTGGCTGGAAGCATTGGAAGGTGATAGAATATGCAAGAGAGGACCTCTTGATGGCATTTTCCATGGGACGTTTTAAACCAGGCCGAGGAACCACAGACAAATTGGGACTGCCAATGCAGAGGCAAGCAGCTCTGGGCAAAAGTTAAGCGTTTCAGCTGAGCGGATGGTTACCTACAGGGGAAGGATCATGAGGACCGAAGAAGAGGGCGGGGAAAAGACGCATACACCTCCACCCTCATCGTATAAACCTTCACACAACCCACAACTAAACTACATACGAACACGCACACCCACACCCACACACTTGAGTTACCCACCCACCCAATTCCACCCACCCACACCCACACCACAAGTACGGCACCTGAAGAAGGTCAGGGATGGGGGCAGGGATAGGGAGGTCAGGCTGGCGGGGACGTGCAGCTGGGGCCACGTGCTCAGGCAGTCCTGCTGGTTGCAGGCCAGGAAAAGGCCATATACCACAGCAGGAAGGACGAAAATGAGCAGAGCAGGGCCTGCGAGGAGCATGAAGCATCTTATTTTAAGTGTGTGCGTGTGTGCGTGTGTGTGTGTGTGTGTGTGTGTTCGTGAGTGCGCGTGTCTTGGTCATTTAACTATTTGTTTAGTGTAAAATGGCTGATGCCAAAAAACAATGCGTACCATGAGGGCCGAAGAATTCATACTCATCATGGTGCTGGGCCTGCAATCAGTGTGGTTGTAATATGAGCTGCAAGATATGGTCCTTAAATGCGGGTATATATGTGTGTGTTTGTGTGTGTATTTGTGTGTGTGTTTGCGCGTGCCTGTTGTGTGTGTATGTGTGCGTGCCCTGTCTTGTGTGTTTTGTGCTGTGTGTGTACGTGCGTGTGTGTGCTGTGTGTGAGCGTGTGTTTGCATACGTGCGTGCGTGTGTGTGTATGTGTGTGTCTTGTGCTGTGTGTTTATGTGCGTGTATGTGCGTGTGTGTGCGTGTGTGTGTGTATGTGTGTGTGTGCGTGTGTGTGTGTGTGTGTGTGTCTGTGTGTGTGTATGTGTGTGTGTGTGTGTGTGTGTGTGTGTGCACGTGCATATGTGTGCAGATTTGCAACCCTTACCTTTGGGCCCTGCTTCTTTGGACTTTTCAGTGGTGTGCTTGGTTTGCTGTGGCCATCTTGGGTTGCTGAACTTGACCGTGTGGTCACCATTTCATTCAGAGGCCCACAGGCAATTTAAAATGCCAGTGAAATTGAGGTTTATATTAAATATCATTGAGCAATTTCGTAGCTTCAAAAAAAGGAACTAACACCAAAAATTAAATTGCCATACCTAGGCTGCAATTTCATTCAACACAAGTGACAAGTCACGCCTTGCCACAGATTAGTTGGGCGATTCATATTCCTTATAAGTCACAGAATGCATGGCAAACCAGCACATGTTTGCAAGCATATCTCCTGGTAGTCGATGTACCACTCCCAGGCGTTTTGGGACGAGCGCAATAGGCTTGGGAATGCGAAGACTGAATGGTGAGCTGTTCGGCTGGAACGCATGGATGGCCATGACTAGATGGTGTAAATGTTCCCCACACAAACTGCAGGCACTGTTCATACAAAACGCTCCAGCCTTTGCTGAGGCCGCACACGAGCAACCCACGCTGTGCGTGTTTGCTTGCTCTTGCTTCCGCTCTGATATGCATGCGTGTGTGTGTGCGTGCGTGTGTGTGTGTGTGTGTGTGTGTGCGTGTGTGTGTATGCAAGCGTGCATGCATTTTCGTGCTTGAGTGCTCACACTTGTACACAGATACATGCACATATGTGTGTGCGTATGTGTTCGTATGTGTGTGTGTGTTAGACCTGCATGCACAAATGTGTGTGCGTGCGTGTGTGTGTCACCAACTGAGTGTGCATATTCTATGTCACTTAAGTCATGCTAATATCCAATTCGCAGGCGCAGCGCTAGTTGTAGGGTCAGGGGCTTTGACATTCCCAGAAGAATTGTACGATGGGTGAGTTTAGTTGTCACATGTGCAGGCACAATGATATGCTGTGTGTTATGCTCATGCCTCATGCTGTTTCTTAAAGTACCCTTGCACAATAGATCAGGAGGCTTTCCTCCTCGGTTCAAACCTGCAGGGGCGTCAATGCCGTCATGGTTGTGGATTTCAGCAAAGAAGCTATGGACGAGCTGCACATCCGCAATGCAGGTGAGCAGTTTGACAAAGCTGCTTTGTCTTGTAATTTGTAGTGCCACTGACTCTAGCCCAGTAATAGGAATGGTGAGGCACACAAGCAAAAGTCAGTGCCTCATAGTGACTCCCTGTCGCCTCCACACAGCTTGTGGATATAGTAGCGCTGAACTGCATGATGATCAGCCTGCTTGGCCTTGCCTGCAGATGGGCGCCCTGGCTTGCGGATGAGGCAGGTTGACATTGGAAATGGCTTGACCCTGTCTGCGGAGCACGTCGGCTTTGACCTGGTCGTAGAAAAGGTGATTTAATTTCCCTGGGATATTTTAGCAGCGATTGATCCTGAGTATCCAGAGCTCCAGTGCGTTTAGACATGTATCACTCATGCAGGGAACCATCGACTGTATACTCAGCCAGTGTGGAGGGTACTCTAGGGCTGTGACTGCTCTTAAAGCCATTTACTCTCAAATGAAGGTGAGCGCTTCTGCTGGTACAACCTGCTTGATTTAGAGGCTGGGAGGTTTGTTTCATTAAGTCTGTTGCATACAAACTGTACAAACGCAACAGAAGATACAAGCCCTTAATACACAATTTCAGCAACATAATCTGACGATCTCGGCAAAATAAATAATCTGATCTCAGCGATATAGCTTCCTTCTTGCTTATGTCTTGTATTTGAGACTAAACAAAAACTCAAGCAAGTCGGTTCTTCAATTTTGATGCTTTAACCCTGAAGCACTCCTAGCAACCGTAAATTTGTACTTCTTAGATTTTTTCCAACGGGAAGGCTCCAGTTTAAACTAAAATAATGTTGAAGACAAAGAATTCAGTTGGTGATTTAAAGGTGCTGCTTGCAAATAGCATGGCTGAGAAATGTGGCTTGTGAGGAGCGCCCTAGGACCAGGCTGTCATAAATTTTAATATCCTATTTTGTTTGTGTTCAACCGAGTTAGTGCATCCAGTTTAAGTGCAAGAAACGTGCTGTACTGATTGCTCTGGGTTTGTGTACATGTGAACAAGCACAACACGACACGCCTGACTGCATAGGGGCCCAGCGTGGCAAGAAGGGTATGATGCGTGGATACTTTCCTTTTGCAATACTTTGCATGGTGGTTGTTGAGCAAAAAGGTCATCATGCTTCTACCCCGGACTCCTGTACCAGTTTTATTTGCATTTCAGGAGGTTTAGGTTTTAACACAGCATGTGGGCTGAAAAACAAAGTGTTTGATTGTGTGTACAGCCAATTTGCACACTGTGCAGGTTCAGACAAATTCAAGTCGTTTCAAAAGCCGTACTACTTTTAAATTTACCCTGACTTCCCTTTGGTCACCTCCACAGACGCCTGCAACGCTGTTGCTCATCTCGCACTCCCCACCGCCTGATCGCATGGACCTCTTAAAGTCTGTGTACTTTCATGAAATCAAGGTAGGTCCTCCTATGTTTCTCCCTGTCGCCATTGTTTTGCTTTTCTCTCTGGACATAGCTCACGAAAGTCCAGCAGGCACTGGACATGCTCGCCACAAAATCACTACATTTTTCTAGCATGTCAGTGCTGCAATACTGCAATCAATGCCCGTGCAACCCACTTGTTCATGCTGGCAATGTTTTCAGCACATATTCCTTTTATTTCCCACATTTCAGGAATAGCAGGCGTCAGGCCCATTAAATTAATATATGTAAGCCTTAACAAAAATTATACTCATCAATTGTTGTATAATGAATCGATCCTGTTAGATTGAACTGGTTTTGGTCACCCTGGAGGAGGGTCCGAAATTTGGGGAAGTCTAGAGTTTTTTTGGGGCCACTGACGGACTACATATAGTTATCAGTGTGTTTCTGGGACCTCAAGCCCAATTGATTGGATCCCTTGTTGGGTTATGGGAGTGCAATGAGTGCATGGTCACAGCTTAGCATGGAAGCCCTCACAGCGTACTCGTGACGGTGGTCTGTGCAAGTGCGTAAGCAAATTAGTGTCAGCCCTTTCACTCCTCAGGAAGATGTTTTCTCAACCTTTGAATTAGACAGGGAAATTTCTCTTCACAGAGAAAATCACCAATCTTTGTTTGTGTGAGTGGTCTATAAGAGGGTAAAAGGGGGGGAGGGGGTGTGTCTTAGATCCAAAACTCTGACACGTTTGTCTTGACAATAAGTTCTTGGCACCTCCCTTGTCAAGGCACACAACGTGCTACCAGAAAAGTAGATGAGCTTGTTGTCAGACATGCTATTGTTCTGACTGCCGGGCTGATGGAGGCGGCTCGTTCTTCTTCGTACCTTCCTTGGCAGGTTCGAGTCATTCGTCCACCCAGTTTGGAGGAACTGGTTTGTGGGAAAACCCATGAGGAAGAGCTGGAGGATGTACCTGAAGGCGCAGAAGTGCCTTATGAGCCTGGCCTTACATATGTCTACTCTTTAGTCAAGTGAAGGCAAGCTGTCAGGTGCTGTTTAAGTCTTTTGTCTTAGTTCATTGCTACAGAGCTAATGCTAACACTAGTTAAAGGGAAATTTTTCTAGTTGGGTTGTAGCAGTTGTATATTAATTCAATTCTCTGGCTACCATTGGCTCTAGTCTCAGTTTCGAGTCATAGTTGTGATTGGGTTTGCTAAAAGCAGTCAACCTGGGGTGCATGGCTGCTCAACCTATGAGAACAAGGTACAAGAAGGTTTACAAGGTTTACAAAAAAGGCCTCCAGTCAAAAAGTGCGACTGCTAGCCTGCTCATAAAATGAAAGGAGGAAAAAATAAAGAAGCTTGTTATTGTTCTGGCTTAAGAAAGTAGACACCTCGTGGGCTCCTGTTGGGGGAAACAGATATGCATTTCCTACGGAGACAAATCACGTGGGGATTGGCGCAGTGGAAAAGGACGTGCTGCTCATCTTGGACATCATCAGTATCACACAGGTCACAGGTGGGGGAGTTACTTTTATTCCACGTCGCTGTCTCAAAACGTAGGGTGTGAACACAAAGTCTGAAACGAGCTGTACTGCAAACGACATCACGAGGCAGGTTGAGATGTACATGTATTCGGGAAGGAGAAGGCGAATGATTGACTAGAGCAAGAGGTTACAAGAGGTTATTACTACAAGATGTGATGATAAATAGCGTGTTTGCTGTTGTGTTCTCTCAAAGAACAAGGTACACCGTAAATAGTAGAACTAGCTATCATTATGGCCCTCCCTATCCTCAAACAGGCAATGAGCTGTGACTTCAGGTTATTTCTCATTGCAGATTTGTCTCAGCCAATGTAATAACATAGCTACTTGGTCTCGCCCATTACATTTTTTTGTTACACGTGCATAATATGTTCCTGTTAAAACGGGAGGAATACAGGCACAAAGGTAAGGTAAGATAAGGTTACATCGCTATATATGCCTCAGGGGGCATCTGAGCGGAAGCTTGAAAAGAAGCCTGTAACCACACCTAGCTAGATAAAAAGGGGAACGCCTAAGATAAACAAGAAAAATACAAGAGAAAGAGATGACAAGATAGAAGGAAAGAAGGAATACAGGCACAAAGAGCGGAGAAATAGAAAAGCAAGACATGGAGAGGGCCCGGGGTAACAAGCAAGTAATGATTATGTCATGAGGTAGCGTTTGTATGGAAAGAAACTAAGATTGGAAGAAGGATAAGTGTTGCCTTTGGCCAGATTGTTAAAGTGATGAGCTACTGCCAGTGGCTGATTTCAGCCAGCCACAATTAAACTCGTTAGCTCAGATAATAAAAAAGAGTCGTTTGAAAGTCAGAAACAAGTTGGCTACTGACTTGATTGTTTAAAGCAGGGATGTTTCATACGGCATATTCATATAGTACGCATCGTATGGTGCATTAAACGCTTATTTAACCATATTGAACGTCCCAAATGACCGTATGAAAAGAAAAAGAAAAGGAAAAGAAAAAACTACGCAGGCAGTGAAAATTACTCCCCACATTAATAAGGAGAAGGAGCCACTTTGGTACAGAGTACCGTAAAGCTCGTCCACCGCGAAAAGGAAAGGAAATAAAAGTCAATGGGGATCAGGAGGGTGCGTTGCAGGCTTGGTCTGAAACCGGCTCCTGATGAGAGTTGATAATAGTACTGCTGGAAAGGGCACGTCTAGTATGGACAAGTTTAGCAGCAAAGTTCACGGAGTGCACATGGAGCTTGGAGGCAAGCTTCTGAACTCTTTGAAAATCGAGACCCAGTTCTTTGAAAGGCTTTAGAGTGTGGATGTTGTAGATGGTGCCGCCCACACCCAAAAGGATGATGTGGAGAGTAATGGAGGCTCCTTGGAGAATTTTGTAGAGGTCTCTGTGCTGTTCCTTTGCGGCGTTCAGCTGGTTCTGAGGTCTGGTGTCCTCACAGTACTTGATCTCGACAAGGTGGATGTCACGCCGAGGTTTGCTGAGGTCTTTAGGTTGGTGCTGTCTGGGGTTGGTGGCTCTACTGGTGGCTGGCGGTGCTGCTGAGGTGCTCCCATTCTCCCTCAATTGCCCCCTGCCACTCCGAAGAAACCACCCCCCTACATTAGTTTGTTGTGTTTGTGTTTTTGCAGCAGTGGGAGTAACCAGCACAAAATCTGGGCGGCTGGAGGTAAATCTGTCTTTATCTGGGAAGTAGTAGCGAGCGCCTGTGTACGAGCTACCCCCTATACATACTCTGGCTACCACCATAGAAAAAAAACATTTCAAACATGAGCACGCAGTCCAGCCCAGGTTTTGACCCTTTCTCTGCTTCTTTTATCAAACACGCAGAAAAAACGGTTCGGGATGATCGTGGTAAGAATCACACTGAAAACGTGTTGCTTCCCCTTCTTACTGACTTGTTCCATCTGCTTCTGTCAGACGATGTCACCCCACATCTTTGGCACAAAGTTAAAATCACGCCTCTACACAAGAAAGGTCCAATTACA
>Ga0307968_1000974_pt1 | contig 22485 bp, 26 predicted proteins | sample OrgLakmetagen650_FD_201834 | JGI IMG/M metagenome (GOLD analysis project Ga0307968, IMG submission 201834) | Saline water microbial communities from Organic Lake, Antarctica - #650 | ecosystem: Environmental > Aquatic > Non-marine Saline and Alkaline > Saline | place: Antarctica: Organic Lake...
CATTCCCCAGTTTATGGAGAAGATGCATATGTGCTTGAAGGGCGTCACGGTGGTTTGGTAGGTACCAAAGCCTTGGGGGAGGAGGATGGGCCATGTTAGTTGTATGGGTATGATTATGGGTCTGAGTATGGTTTTCTATGTCTTCATTTGCAAGCCAGTGGATGTTGTAGAAGGGATTTCCCTCAAGGCCTGCTGTTCTGATGGAGGTGTCAGCAATGTCAGATGTCGGAGTAGGTGGTGGCTGACTTTTAAGCAAGGGCGTCAGCATGTTCATTACCGATCCGATAATACCAATTTGGGACTTTACTTTGAAGAAGTGGATGAGCGATGGTGATTGGCGGATTGCTTTAGCAACGGATTAAAGGACATCTCCTTGGATTTGGTGGCGATGGAGATTTGGGTGTGAGAGCTGCTTTTTGAGTTGGTGCAGTGATGTAAGGCTGTCTGTGGCTATATGTGAGTAGCCGTGTATGACTGCTGCTGCTATAGCTGCTAGCCCTGCACGTGATATGGTGTTGGCTATACCCATGCCTTTTGGGTTTACACAGTACATAGTGGGGAACATTTAAGTGAGGGTGGTATACGCCTGATCCGGTGTCTGCCCTACTTCATTCTTTTGGAGGCTGCCATCAGTGTAGGTCCAATCCCGCCAATCTTTTACCTTACGGGTTAGGTTTTGCTTGGAGCTGTTTTGGGGTGCTTCGTCAACATTACAATTATAAGGTTGGTCAGTGCTAATCAGGGCACTTGTTTTATCTGGGCCTTCTGAGGCTTGAGGGTGGTCATTGGGTAGCTTGTTTATTTTGCTTAGTCCTGAGGGGTTGTTATTTATGTTTTGAATTTCCCACTTTGCCTCGGGGATCTCTTTGCAAATTCTTTAAGCCAGTCTATGTTGTGAGCATTTGGGCAGACCCTGCCCTTGGTGTTCCATATGGCAATGATCTGCAATTTCCAGTAGTGTTTAAAAAGTGGTATTTGTATGTTGTTTTAGAAAGGCACTTTCGCATATTGGAGTTGGTTTGTTGAGATGGTGCCCAGAAATTTACACATGTGTGGGTATATGCGCAGAGTGATGCATGGGGATTTGTGGTCATATCTTTATTCCAGGAAAGGAGGAGCATGAATGTGGCTGTTTCCTCTGTGCTGACAGCAGCAGAGTAGATGACATGTCTTGTTGCTAGGAGCATGGTGTTTTCATGGTAAATGGGATGGCAGATGGAGAACCCAGAGAATCGGGAGGAGAAGGCAATGGTGTTTGCCCCAAACACTTTGTCGCTTGGGTGCTCACTCCAGTAATGGGGGAATTCGGGGTCGTAGTCGAGGGGGGATGCCATTTTTTCCTTTAGTGACTAGGGCCCACTTTTGAAAGGCGGCAGTGGTATGGGAGGGGAGTATCTGGGAGAAAGAGTCTTTGATTTTTTTGTTCGTATGTTTAGATGTAGAGGTGTCTTTACGTGCAATGAGGCCTGCGAGTTCTGATGCAAAGCTAATGGGTGGAGGTTTAATGTGGCCGTGTAGGCCGCTGCACTTTGCCATATCAAAGGCCTTTTGCAGTATGTGAAGGCGCTCGGGAGTAAGCATACCTTTACACTTTCTTTCTTTCGACATTGTCAATACAGGCTACTGTGTCAGTGTACACTTCAGGAAGCATAGTGTCATCTGGGGAGGATGCGGCACTCTTTTCTTGATACTCCATGAGATCAATGGTTGTGATCCAGTATTCAATGCCTTGTGGCCGTAATGTCAGCCTGTGGGTTGGTGGGTGGGATGTCAAAGCTGACTTTGTTCCGAAGATCGATCATTGTAGGGTTGGTACGCATTGCCCTCTTGGGTGACAGAGAACCCTTGTTTTTGAAGATCATTTAGGTGTTCATCTGGTGCGGGCTGAGATAATTTTGGTGCGGTGATTTGCTCTTCATAGTTTTTGAGGCTCTGCTTGAAGCTTTCACGTGTGTTTTGTAATTCTTCTGGCACCCAGGTTGGGTTTATGAAACCTCCACAATCTCTCTAGACTTCTCTGAGAGACTTCTCTGAGAGACTTTTCTGAGAGTAGTCTCTGAGACTTCTCTGAGAGTAGAGGATATGGTTTTTCTTTTCATTATTTAGGTTCAAATTAATACAGGCAGGGCAGGCCCATGAATCATTGGCATCAGTAGCTTCCCTTTCAGCGGCGTTGCAGCAGCTTGTTTTAAGCAAGCATTGCCAGTGGTAGGTACCTTTGCAGACGTCACAGATGTACATGTCTTTAAAAGGTGGGGAGAGGTCTGGAGATTCAAGTCCTAGATGGTAGGAGCAAATTTCACAGCTTGCGCACATGATTTGGCTCCGGGCAACATTCTTTCTGAATTTGGGCACTACTCCAACTAATTCAAAAAGCGGTAGGGCCCATCTTTCAATATTCATAGGGGCATAGTTGTGTGTTATTGTTTCTGTTCTAGGGGTGTATCATCTCTGTCTCTTTTTATGGGGGTGAAGAACCTCCAATTATTTATAAGCAGGATATCCATATCATCATAGTAGAGTGTATTGATGGCCTCTGTGGGTGTCATTGAAAAGGCCTTATCCTTCTTGTACGTCCAGAGTTCTTGTTAAATATGCATGGTGCGCAAGGGGGTCAAATTTAGGCTAGGAAGGTCATGGGGTATACCAAGGATCTCACATCTTCTTTGCCTTTGGGGTCTGCGCTGTGATGATGGTACTGGGTGGTCTGCAATCTCAAAGGTTGGGTTTTTGTGTACCTGGTAAGTTATCGGGTTGATGATATTGATACGCTGGGTGTTGTGGCTAGCGATTTGTGAGTGTGTGGTGCGTTTGTTTGGCTGACTGTGTGTAGGTTGTTCAGTAGGCTGATTTACTATTTGTGAGTTTAATGCAACGGTGTCTATGATTTGAGTCAGGGGCGTATGTTGCTGACTTTCTGTTTGGCTGCGTGTCTTCTTTCTGGTACCAGGGAGGGTATCTTGTGTATGCCGTGCATGCTTTGCTTGTATGTCTTGGAAGAGAGTGGCCAGTTAATTAGTGGGTGTTAGGCCAGAGAGGCAAGTAATAGCTGTAGATTGTGGCAGTGGTATTGGCGATGCGCTTTTAGAGTTGTGGTTCCTTGTTGTTTGGTGTGTTGGATACCCTTTGTGAGTGGCGTTGTGAGCGTGGGGTTTCCGTTTGTGGTGAAGAAGGTGGAGGCCCTTGTGACGAGGGAGTCATGTGTTTGAAGAAGCTCAATGCAGGATATGCTGCCATGTGCTGTGCGTTTCCTGGGTCGAGCATTGGATTCTGTACAGTGATTACAACCTTACCCCAACACACACAACAAACTGGCCACTTATCATTCTTGATTGGTTTGTCACCCCTTTTTCTAAAAATGAGCGTATGCCGACAATTGTACCACGGTATCTCCATCTTGATCTGTCCAAACATGTTATGCGCATTGTAAGTAAACTCCGCTTGCGGGCGCATTTTTTGAAAGTTGAGGCAGCAGCGTGGCTTGAAGATAGTTCTCGCATATGTGACCAATGTCTTGGTGAATATGAACATGTTCAAAACAAGGTGCATGCTCTTTCTTTTGCCATGACCATCGAGTTTATGAGCTGAGGAAACATTTTTCCTCTGTTTACACACCCCCTCCCTTAATCATGCTGGCTGTGTCATCACTACCAGCAGAGTCTTTTCAGTTCTTTCCTTTTCTGTGTACACTTTTTTGAGGACTTTTCAGCAGCCCGACCCTTTTTGCTGCAACAGGTCAACAACCAACTTATTCATGATTTCCTTTCTCAGCAGAACACTAGACTTTTTTCTCTCTCTTCCTGAACTTATGGATTAATTTGTGGCTGGCCGAGACCAGTCAGCAGCCGATCAGCCAAACAACCTGGCTAAAGGTCCCCCCCCATTGTAACCATTGTAGAGTGATTACATACGCAGCCTAGCAGTCACACATTTCGACGGTGGCTTAATCTGTAGCCTTCGCACACAGCACCGCCAGCTGGTCTTCCAACCTCAATATGAAAATAGCCCAACTCACTGAGGACTTTTTTGAACCAACCAGGTATATATGGTGTGGCCTCTTTTGTGGCTGAGTGCCTAGCTAGCCCTTTCCCCTTAATTGTTTCTAGCACCTTCTAATTTGGCTATAGGCTTTTTCCAAGCTTCCGCTCAGATGCCCCCCAGAGGCATATATAGCGATGTAACCTTACCTTAATCTGTAACTTCCGGTAACAGTCCGGATTTCTTGTTGGATATAGGTGGTGCGCAGGGGTATCGGCTCAGGCTAGGTTAGGCATTGGGTTACGTCAAGGAGCTCGCATCTTCTTTTCTTTGGGTTGTGTGTGTGTGTGTGTGTGTGTGTGTGTGTGTGTGCTGTGTCCTTTGTTAATGTCAGGAGTGGTTTTCACTGCCTGCGCGGTTAATTCATTAACCATATGAATTACTAAAAAACCCACGAAACGCAGTTTGCCATCAAAGTTGCCGGTCATCATTCCATATCACGAGCTGAAGCGGTAACTGCATTGGCTTCTACACCTCCAAACTCGCTCGCACTTTTGGTTTGCTTAAGCTTTTGCAGAGCCAATCCTGTGCCAGAAAACACAATCTTGGTTTCTGTCATGCCTCTATACTCGCACGTGCTTTTGACGTTTGGGGAGAAGCACTGAACGTGATGGCCTTGCAACAGCCCTTTTCCATCATTCTGCTGCTCGGATTGCTGTTGTTGCAACTGATATTCTTGCTGATGTTGCTGCTGTCTAGTGCCTAAATTGTGACTACCTGTGTGTGCAGTACGAATGTCAACAGGAGGCAGTGAAATCAAATTAGAAACAAACGTGAGTTGGGTGGGGCAGAGCGGCAGACAGCTGGCTTCATGCTCATAGCAAGCTTCTTGGGGTTAATGAGCACATCGAAGAAAGCATGAGGATCACCTTGTTGTCCTTGGTGCTCAAACAGCATGAGCGTCCCGAGGTTGTCTTTGTAGCTACCCTGCAGCTGTATTCCCCCTTCAAGAGCCACCCGCGGCCACTCACTGTCCATGTCCTGATAGGATCAAGCGTCAGATGAGATGTTGTAATTAAATACCATCCGATTCATGTGTTCATAGCACCTCAGCCGAGTACAACAACTTGCACCTGCCTTTGACAGAACGTGGACTACAAGAAACGTGCCCGTGCGCTGTGACACAACATGCACAACAAAAACCCACCAACAGTCTGATTTCCTTCCCCGGCCTGACAAGCTCAGCCGGAACTGCCAGGGGCAGTTCCAGCATGACGTACTGCACCTCCTCATCCTCTGCAAAGGAGGGCATTGTGGCAATGCAATTTACAGGCACGTATTTGTGAGTGTCACACGTGCGCGTGCGTGCGCGCGCGTGCGTGTGCGTGCGTGTGCGTGCACGTGTGTGTGTGTGTGTGTGCGCGTGTGTGTGTGTGTCTGTGTGTGTGTGTGTGTGTGTGTGCGCGTGTGCGTGCGTGTGCGTGTGCGTGTGCGTGTGTGTGTGTGTGTGTGTGGTGTGTGTGTAGTGTGGTGTGTGTGTGGGTGTGTGTGTGTGTGCGTGTGTGTGTGTGTGTGTGTGTTTGTGTGAGTATGTGTGCCTGCGTACCTGAGTGCGTGTGTGTGCTGGCCTGCACATGAGTGTGCGTGTGGTTGTGTACGTGCGTGTGTGTGCGTGCTTGTGCGTGCGTGCGTGTGTGCGTGCGTGCGTGCGAGCGTGCGTGCGTGTGTGTGTGTGCGTGCGTGCGTGTGCGTGCGTGTGTGTGCGCGTGCGTGCTTGCGTGCATGCGTGTCTGTGTGTGCGTGTGCGTGTGCGTGTGCATGCGTGTGCGTTTGCATGTGTGTGTGTGTGTGGTGGTGTGTGTGTGAGTGTGTGTGTGTGTGCGCGCGTGCGTGTGTGTGTGTGTGTGTTAGTGTGAGTATGTGTGCCTGCGTACCTGAGTGCGTATGTGCTGGCCTGCACATGAGTGTGCGTGTGGTTGTGTACGTGCGTGTGTGTGTGTGTGTGTGTGTGTGTGTGTGCGCGTGCTTGTGTGTGTGTGTGTGTGTGCGCGTGCTTGTGCGTGCATGCGTGCGTGCTGCGTGCGTGCGTGCGTGCGTGCGTGCGTGCGTTCGTGCGTGCGTGCGTGCGTGCGTGCGTGCGTGCGTGCGTGTGTGCGTGTGTGTGTGTGTGTGTGTGTGTGCGCGCGCGTGCGTGCGTGTGCGTGCCTTTAAATCAATTTAATGCACACACACCTTCGATGTGAATCAACTCCTCCGGAGCCTCCTCGTCCATTCCCAGGGCTGACAGGCAGGTCTGATCCCAGCCAATTATTCAAATATGTTCATCTTTATATAATTTACAAAACTGGTACACCCTCAAGTATACCTAATGTTTTTCCTCTAGGGCTTCATGAGCTCTGAGGGTGGATATGAGGATTCGTTCCCCCTTCCCCCACGGAAGAAGCAAAGGTGAGACAAGTTTAGGCAATTCATGCCTGGCAGACTGTTTCCAACCTCTGTCTGTCACCCCACCCCCGGGCAACAACAGGCACGCGCCGGTGTTCCCTGTGGGCACTGTGAAGATGGTGAAGGTCCATGACTTCATGGTGAGGCTGTTTGACGCTTGGACTGGGGGCAAAAGCGCTCCACTGATGTGCGACTAGCAAAGAGTGCAGAGACAGCTGCGCACATCCTGGCTGGCTCGCTAACAAACGAATGTGGTCTTGTACTGCATGCAGACGTACGCAGGGACAGTTACCATAACTCCAGGACCACGTCTCAACCTTGTGCTTGGACCCAACGGTATTTTCTGAGCTGCTCGATTTAAGCTGTACCCTCCATACAAATGGTTACGTACTGCACATTTTGATGTCCTCACATACATATGCACATACACATGCACGCACGCACGCACGCACGCACGCACGCACGCACGCATGCACGCACACAAATGGGCACAAGCACAGATGACATGTTTTCTATGGTTGCAATGCAGGTACCGGCAAATCCTCCCTTGTGTGTGCGCTCTGTGTGGGCATGGCTGGCTCACCAAAGGTGCGCGATTACCTTGAAACAGAGCATACAACTTACCGAGTGACTTGTGTAAAGCAGCCCGGTGAGAGCTCCTTATGCTACTTCATTGTTGTGCGTGCATGCAGCGCTTGGGGCGGGCGGACAACCTCGGCGACTTTGTTCGTCGCAATTGTTATGAGGCTTGGACAGAAATTACACTGAGTGGGGGCGAGGGCCACCCAGATGTCATCATTAGAAGGTGAGTGATGTGCACTTCAAGGGGTCTTCAGTATTTAAGCAGCGCATGCTTTCAGAAGGTGAGTGACGCAAACAAATTAAGAACCCAACTTGTAACCTTAGTTCAGTACTTCAAAGGGTTCTCAGTTATTAAGCAGCGCATGCTTTCAGAAGGTGAGTGACACAAGCAAAGTAAGAACCCAACTTCCTTTTCAGGTAGAGCCAAGCTTCCCGGAGGGATCCTCATTTGCTAATTGATATAAGTCAGGACGTCACAGAATTACTGATGTTACGTTGCTAGGGGCATGCAAACCGATTTCGGTGGCAATTACAGATGTTGAGGTGAGCAAGGAGGAATAAGCGAAAGCAAATTCCCGAGAATTACTAGCAATTGTATGTTTGCAATGGCAAGTATTGCTAAATCTACATCAGTGCATAGCAAAAGAGAAAACTATGCAGGCAGCCAAAACCACATTAAAAAGGAAAAGGAGACACTTTGGTATTGGGTGCCGTAAAACTCCAAAGAATGAGAAAGAACCAATGGGAATTATGAGGGTTGCAGGCTTGGCCTATGACCGGCTCCTGATGATAGTTGGTATCATTGTACGGGGAATGGGCTCGCTGGGAATGGGCTCGCTGGTTCGGACTACATCAGCAGCATAGTTACAATGATGCATATGGAGATTATTACTTTGTGTTGTGGAGTTATATCGTGTGAGTGTTTAGATGGTGCCACCCACGCCCAAAAAAATGGTGTGGAGAGTGGAGAGTAACGGAGGCTCCTTGGAGAATGTTGCAAGGGTCGTTGTGCTGTTCCTTTGCGGCGTTCAGCTGGTTCTGAGGTCTGGTGTCCTCACAGTACCTGATCTCAATGAAGTGGATGCCACGCTGAGGTATGCCGAGGGGGTTGGTAGCTCTGCTGGTGGCTGGCGGCGCTCCTGAGGCATGTTCCCAATTTCCCTCCGTTTCCCCACGCCGCTCCAAAGAACCCACTCCCCTCCTGTCAGTTTGTTGTTCTTGTGTTCTTGCGGAGATGGGAGCGACCAGTACAGCATCTGGACAGCTGGAGGTGAATTTGTTTTGTCTGAGATTTGGGGCGGAAAGAGCTTTACTACCATGTTTCACCCGTTCTGGGAACCTGAAAATTGAAGTCAAAAATAAAAGTGGTCAGGAAGTCTGGTTGAGAAAATACGCTTTTTTATTTACGTCTCTGTTCTGCACTCTCCAGGGACATTAAAGTACGGGTCAAGGAAATAGACGGACAACGCTCACGTACTTATGAGTCCTCATTCCAGATTGACCGTAAGTCATATTGCTGAGTGTACCTCTCTGTGCTAAGTTGCTGTGAATGTCAAACGTAGCACTAGTAGAGGCTGTTACATGAAGAGATTTAACTTCTCCTTGGCTACGCAGAGTTTCTTTTCGCCCCTTCCTAGCACACAAGGGAGTCTTACTCTTATGCATCTCCTGTTGAAAGTCTAGGTGGACATGAGCGGTCAAAGCCCTTGTAACCGTTTTCCTTGCTTACCACTTTCAAATTAGCAGCTTAGACGTGCAATGCATGCATGTATGTATTGTTGCACTCACACGCGCAGGCGTAGCTGCCACGATTAAGCAAGTGCAGGAGAAAGTCACTAGCTTCAACATCCAATTTGACAACCTATGCCAGGTGTGTGCGTCCAGCTTTTGTTTGCTGTCTACATTATAGTTGAAAAATGATACATGGATTGCAGTGTTTTGTACACAATGGACGAAATAGGGAGAACTGTAAGCTGTTAACGTAGTTGTTTTTCAACAGATATGTGCTGAATATTTCCTACAGGTCTTAATGCGTTGTTTTCTGGCCAATCATACTCAAGCTATCATTTGCAAAGCAAGTTGATTTATTGCAATTTAAGTGGAGGGACAATAGGCTTTGCTTCACGCTAAGCCTCTGCCTTTCTTGCTCACTGTGCCAGTTGCCGTGCATTCCAGCTACCTCTGTGTGTACTTAGCTCCCCTGCTGCCCACTCCCTACCCAGTTCTTACCTCAAGACATGGTCGTGGAGTTTGCACGCATGGACAGCTACGAGCTCCTGGTTGCCACCATGAAAGCACTGGGAGACTCCAGCATGGAAAAAGACTACCAGACACTCATTCAGATGCGGCAGAAGATCAAAGAATCCACTGCGGTGAGTTTGAAATCAACGTGTTTCTTCAATCCAGTGCCCCATCTATTCCACTGCAGAGAAAAGTGTGGTGTACCCCTAATGCAGGCCTTTGTTGGGGTTTGTTGTCTAAAGGCAAAGCTTATCAGTGATACTGGTTTTTGAGAGTAAACAGTTGTTTTTGGGTGTGCCATATTGCGAGCAGAAAAGCTTGCTCAATAGGTACCTGGTTGTGTAATCTTCTGATGAGGAGCAACGAGCTGTGAGCGTTGCCATTCCTTTTTGTGTCAGGAGTCTAGCTTGAATGGTGAACTTACCTTTGATTGCTGCTCTCACCGTCCATCTAATGGATTAACCGATAAATTCCTATTTGTGTGGTGCTTTTTCCGTAGCTGGCTCCCTTGCGCTGTTTTGCGTGTGAAAACTCTAAACTGAATTGTTTCCGTACACAGGAGCTGGCACGCAAAGATGCACGGCTGCAAGGCTTGCAAGCGGAGCACAAGGGGCAGCACAGGGATTATGAGCGCTACGCACAGCGTGAGAAGCTGATTGCAGAGGTGTGGGGGAAGGATGCTGTGCCGCTGGTTTGCTTGCACTGTTTATCAGCTTTGCGTGAAAGATCTGCATGTTCTTTGTGCCCAATGTCCAAAAAGGCAACTTCTTCATCCACGCAACACCAAATCAATTGGGTGTAACCATGTTTCTTGACGCGCTTTTAGCTCGCCTGCTCAAATTCTCATATTATTCAGTCCTGTTTGCCATGGCGCCTTTTTTTTCTTTCGGTTGAAGATGTATATAATTTTGCGCCTGAAACGCCCAGCAACTTCTGTCTTCATGCACACGCCCCTCGATCAGGTCAAGCTCATCACATACAAGCTTCAGTGGCTGGAGGTCGTTTCTAACAGCGACATGTTCAAGGATGCTAAAGAACATTACACGGGCTTCAAACGGGTGTGATGCAGGACTTCAGCATGATGTAGGGTGATATATGTCAATAAATACCAGCGTACTTGAGCTAGCCCATGGTAATACTATTTGTGTTAAGAACCGCCTTCTGGAGTTAAACCAGCTTCACCAGACACAGTTAAACTAACCTCCACTAAGTTATTCCTTTTCACAACGGACATGCACGCACGTATCACTCCCCCCACCTGGTGCAGCCTCCAGCCGCACCCTGGGTTTCACCCCGCCCTTGTAAACCTCCAGTGTACCAAGGGACTTGCACCCGTGCTACAATGCGTGCTAAGTTATTTCACGTTAACACTGTTTACTGTTTACGATCAAGCATTTACCATATCAATGGCTTGTTCTGCTAAGCCATTCCTAGCTGTGTACTCTCTGATCATATCATTACAAGTCAAGAAGTCCCTCTGGGCTCCCAGTTGTTGTTATCTTCTGTGTAATCGGCCCACTTGAAAATATGATTTAGTTGAGGAACGCACTAAATAATCCAGCTTATGTGGCTCACTAAGGATGTGCGAGATTAGAACCTGTCATGGGCTTGAATGTGGTCGTTGCACGTGTGAGTGAACACTTGTCAAAGTTTGTGAAGGAGACACAATCATACACACATTGGGCGTTTAAGTGCCAGCTCCTGTGGATGGGCCACATGTGTCCTCCCTGGCGTGCATTTCATCAAAAATGGAAACTTTATACCAAAACTCCATCCACTTAACTCTCTCCTAGACAGCATTCTTGCATTTGTAAATACACCAAAGAGTTGTGGTCTGCCAGCAACTCATTTTCTGTACACATTTCCAGGTACCACCTCCATGCCTGCAAGGCTCACACAAGAGCTAGTTAGCTCGTGCTCTGTAGTGGCATATTTCAGCCTGTTTTACATCACTTCTTGTGTACGCCACTGTATGTGACCCCTTTGCATCAGTACACCGCCTGTTCCCACAACAGATGCATCCGTGTGTGCATGGAATGGCTTGTCCCGATCAGGTACAGCAAATACAGGAGCAGTGTTGAGTGCCTCCTTTATTGCTCAAATACAGTGAGCACCACCTGATCCTCTTCTGGCGTGTGTGTCATGACCATAACTTCATCCAGAACTTTATCCAAATAGACCAGCACAAATCCCCCATGTGCTCCTGAAAGGTCTGGTTCATAACTGTTTGAAAAATGTACGGTGCATTTGTCAGCTCATAACACAACAACTTCCACTGGAAATGTCCCATAGTTGTGATCATGGCTGTCTTAGGCTTCTCTTTGTCATTATGCGTTACAAGAAGCGTGTACACACGTAGCCGTGTATTGGTGAGCGTATGCGTGGTAGTTCCCTGGACTTGTGTGAGTGCAAACAAATAATGGCAATTGTTTATTGTTTCCTATATCAGTGTGCAGGAAAGCACTAGGAAACATGCCGGCCATGTCAGTGCTGTGGGCCAAAGTGACAGGGGTACATTTGTTTTAGAAAGGAAGACAGCTGCGGCTTTTGTCATTTCTGCGCGGTTTGACAAATTAAACGTTTCACTCCATTCATGCTTAGGCCTATGAAGACCTGTTGGAAGAGGCAAAGGATGAAGACGGGCCCATCAAGTAAGAATTTGTCTGAGCGTTTGAGCTGAACGGTTGCAATGTCTGTGGATGGCTCAACTGCACTGAACATTTGTTCCATTGGTAATGCAGTCCGTATGCTTGGTTGAGTTACTTGTTTGGCAATTTTCTGTTGCAGAGAGGTTTGCATTTGTTAATGACACAGCTCACCTGTGCAGTACGGCCTATCACCCAAGACATCAACTCATAAGCATTGTGCCCTTACCACTTGTTATTTTATTTCGTATGTGAAATGGCAGGTTGTACACGAGCGCAAAACAATATCTACCGTAGATCCACGACCTAAATATTAATCTAAATTTTCTAAATATTAATTAAAATTTTCGTTTTTTGCTCAAAAGGGGTGTGGGAATTGATTTTATTGTTCGAAGGGACTTTGTGAGGGTCCTATCGGGAATAATAAGTGAATTCGAGAGCCCCCCACTGCTGGCTGCTGCTGCCCCTGCTGCTGCTGCTGCTGCTGTTGCTGCTGCTGCTGCTGCTGCTGCTGCTGCTGTTGCTGATGATGCTGCTGCTGCTATTACTGTGCAGGCTGCTGGACAGACTGACCATTGACTGCATGGGGAGAACGACAGCTGTGAGTGCTTGCACGTATGCTTCCCTCAATCGGAGAAGCAACCTTCTCTTACCCATCTTGCCATCTTCACTCACTTTGTGTGGATGTCCCAAAGGAAGGGCCTGAAGGGGCTGTGAGAGGAGAAAGCTTGTTGGAGCCGTGCGGGCGCCCCACAGGCTCTTCATAGCCTTGCCCCTTTCTTTTACCTCTGCCTCTGCCAGCTCCCTGAGCTGCCTCTCCCTCTGCAGCTTCTCATAGTCTATCTGCTGAGCAGCCGGCCTCTCAGCTGGGGAATGGGGCTTCGAGGAGAGGGCCAGGGGGGTCAGTTTAGTTTGGAGATTTACCTGGCATGCTGGGAGGCCACTTTTGGTCAAAACCACTAAACATAATTAAATTTTTTTTTGACTTTGAATTTAGTTTGGACAGAGCTCCAAGAATTAAAAAGCTACGGTTTTTGGCCAAAAAGTTATTTAATTTCTGAAGTGACTGTGGATCTACGGTTTTCAAAGTTATTTTAAACAGTGTCATGCCATCCAATTACCTCTTCACAGGAAGCTGGAGGTGCGGCTGCAGAACTTGCGTGCTGCCCACAAGAGAGAGGAGGGGGAGGCAAGGCAGACAGAAGCCAAGCTGCTAAGTTTGAACAACAAAATCGACGAGGACAAGCAGCAGGTGGACAACCAGATGGAGAAGATACAGTGAGTGCCGGCATTGGATGGAGGCTTGCTGAAGAATATTTTTCTACGGAAACTTGTATTGAGTATATGAATGGGGTTCATGAGTTGGTCAAACCTTAGCATTGCACACTGCATAAAAGCTTTCAGGCCAAGCCTACCATGCATGCATCATACATAAAAAACACGCTTCGTGACTGGTCGAACCTGAAACTGAAGTACATCCTTATATTAAGGTCATGCAAACTTTCATGTACTCTGCTGCGGTATTGTTTGGATGTGCAGCAATTAGCTCAAACCCTCAACCTTGACTCGTACTCAGGTACCTGCATAGAGAGAGTGACCGACACAGGAGTGATCTTGTGCGGCTGCACAACTCAGTGCAATCTGTGGAGGAAGACCTGGGAAGGATGCCTGTCAGCCTTGCCCCGGAAGTGGGTGCTTCTGCTTGCTGTTTGTCACGGTCTTAAAATATTCCCACAAGCATTTAACCAGAGGGGATCAACGGAGGAAATGCCTGAAAATGCGCATTTTTGCATTCAGAAGGCAGCCACTTACAGCCACTTCATCCGATCGACACCATTTAGTACCAAAGTGTAGCTGGCATTGAAAGCTACCCGAGCACGTGCCCAGTTTTATGTGGGTCGCTTTGCGTGCTGAGATGGACTGGATTAAGCACACATGGTGCATGTAAACCCTAATGTGGTGATTTCATGAGAAAATGGCTCAAATCCTCGTAAAACACCAACCACTCAGCCGTTTACATTTTTGTTGCAATGATGTTCTTTTCTGAAAAGGAATAGAATATATACCATTAAGAATGTTCCAGATCAATGCAGTGGGTGATCTGGTATGAATAATTTGTGATATAAAGTGGGGTGCACGCCGCGGCTTACCAGGCGTGTGCCCCCAAATTAGGCAGCCTCAAGCAAAAGTGCTCTGGAAAGAACATTTTGATGCCTAGTTTGAAGCTACCAAATTTGGGGGCCCATACGTGGGGAACATTTGAAAAACATGCCCATTTTGTGGGGAGTTGTCCACCTCTGGCATTTAGCAATGGTTCTATCACCTGACTTTCGGTTCTGTCGTTGTAGTCATATTTAATTGGTCTCTGTCCTCATTGATATCTTCACACATTTACCGTCCTTAAATGGTGAGATGTTTTTCTAATGATAGGTTAAAAGACAAGACTCCATGCCTTCAGACCATTTGTGGTATTATAACACTTCAATTTGCCACTTATATCATGCTCTTGTCTTGCGTCAGGTGTGGTGTATGCCCTTCTATATTGCATCAAATTTTTTACCTTGTGCCCAACCTTCCTCTCCTCTCTGTATCTCTCAATTGTTTTGCAGCTGGTGCAGCGGCAACAGGATTTGCAGGACGAGCAGCGAAGGCTCACAGCTGAGCTGTCGCGTGTGGAGGAGGACGAGCAGGAGCATCGCAATCGCGTGGTCATGATTGAGCCGCAGCTTAAACAAATCAATGGTGTGTATTGGCCCAAGTGGCTGTGGGCACAGGAACTGCTGAGTACACTGCAGAAGTACTTAATGGCAAGAGCGACCTAATGGCAGTTAAAACTGTCCTGGCACAGCTTGCGCTGTGGAATTCATGGCTTGATTGCTTAACAAATAGTCAGCGCAAATGCCTTGCTTGCTGCTTTCTTGTTCTCTCCACTTAAGCATCTTGCTGCTTTCTTCGAACCCTTTTTGTTGTCGGGTATGGGCGTCACTAATGCAGCTGCTGACTTTATAGCTCAATTTATAACGAGGTTCTGAGCTTCTAGCCAGTTAACTGTCATCAAAGGTTTTTCAGGCAGTGTGTTTTAGAGTTTATCACAGGGATGATGCAAATTTTAAGTCAGGCCAGCCATCCCTGTGAGAGTTCTTGCCCCAAAGCAGAAAGGTACATTTAAGTATGTAAGAACCTTAATTAGATGTGTTTAACTGGGGACATATTGGTGAAGGTCCGGGGGTCTGGGGTGTAGGTCCGGTTTTTGACCCCCTTTTGGCAGGGAAACTACTAAAAAACAAGGCTTTGGGCGGGATGCATGGATTGCAAAGCTGATTTTTGCGATGAGCATCGTATAACAAAAGCTCTAAATCATGACGATCTTATGGCCTGAAATGGCCCGGCAGATATGAACGCTTCGCTCACAGCTCCTCCTGAGGTGAGATCATCATTGTTTTTAGTATACTCGCAACAAAGTCATGTGGTCAGGTCAGATTTGTAGTTAGACAGCTGAGCACAAATTTTTGTTTTCAATATTTTCAGCTGTTGTTGCCCAGCACAACCCAACCCCAGCAATCCAGGCCAAATACTTGACAACGTGTGCCTTGGGAGCATACTGAAAGGTTCCCGACGCTCAGTTGATGGACAGAAAGTGTGTTTTCAGGGAAAGTGTGTTTCCAGGAATGCACCATTTTTCCCCAGCAAACAGCCCACGCACTAAGTCCTTTACGGGCAAATTTCCAATCCATCTTTTGCTTTGATGGGTATGGTTTGACCCAAGACCTATCTAGGAACAAAAGAATTGGTGAATTTCGGACCAAAACCTGCATTTCTACACGCAGGCCACCTTTTTGGAAGGGAAATGTCACAAATCCAGTCCCCCTGACATTACTTTCCTGTCAAATTGATGGTGTAGGACTCTTCGTAAGAGTCTTGTTCTGGAGCAAATTTTTTTGCAGTTTTGACAACCTTCCTATTCTGGGGTATTCCTTTCCTCTGTCTTACGCAAATCCCCCATTTTCGGTCTTTAAGGTGCCTTACGGCTCCAATGGAAATATATGCTTTGAATGATTAAAGAGTGATGCAGCTAGGGAAGCTGGCTACAGTTTCCTATAAGTTTCCCCCCTGATTGAGGAGAGTGAACTCCCCCTGGCACGCCTTTTTAAATTCCATCCAATAGTACCTGCTGCATGATGTTGTGCATGCCTATATGAGGCAGAATTCCGATGACATTTGAGATTCTGTGAAATGATCACAGATATATTATGAAACAACCCCATAGCAATAGCAGACCCCCCTTAGCCCCTTCTCCCCCTGGACCCCCTCGAAAATTAACCTCCTATACCAATCAATAGCTCTAAACGTCAAGATTTCAAAACAATAGCTTGTATTAAATTGACCGATGGCGTCAAAGTCATAAAACTGGCACACATCTGGCTGGAGCCTGGTTGTATGAATGTTACAACTAGGATCCTGCGTGTACTTAGTATCCTGTGTGTGCTTAGAAACCTGCGTTGCGTTACCTTGTTAGCAAGCTGAATTTTATCCTGCAGGCCATAAATGCAACAGCCTATTATACATGGAAATTTACACTGATTTAAAGTCATACGTGAAAATGAAAACAGATTGCCTAGGAGGTCGCATTTGCCCCTATTTAACTGATCACTTTTACTCAGCTATAATAACAGAGTAGCTCTGTGATTCCTTGCTGACCTTCCTGTTCTTTGTTGTATGCTCTCATTTGTACAGACAACCTCAACAAGTTGAGCAACGTGCGCCTCATTCGTCTTGAGCGGCTGGAGAATGCTGCAAGGGTGCCTGGCATCCGCAGCACGTACGAATTCGTGCAGCGCAACCGCGCCCAGTTTAGAGGACCTGTGTATGGTGAGAGCAGGATCTAAATGCTTGTTCTTCAGAAGTCCACATCCTGTGCTGTCTGTTTGTTTCATTGAGGTCCGTTACCGTCACTAGGTTGAGTGCTAGCAATAAGACCTGCGCAGATGTTGATGAACAGGTGTTCGTATAAAAATAGCTGCCTTCCTCCATGATTGTCCCTCATATTCAAATCCCTGCACAAACTTCTTGCCAAGTCTCCCCCTCGTTCAACGTACTCCTTTCTGACTTATTTTCCTTGATGTGCTGTTGCCTGGGTACCCACGCCCACACATCTCTGGCACCAGCAGCCTCTGTACACATGAAAGGACCTTCCATACATGATGGCAGAGCCTCCTTATTGCTGCTTTGTCCACCCCAATGCTCTAGATTACCCGCAGCTGCGGTGAAATTATAATCCTCAAATTGAGCGTCCTCTTGTGAGACTTCAGAGTTCATGCCTGGACCTTTAGCTTCACCTCTAATTTGCGCAAACCGTGGCCCCACTCCAGGACCTATTGCTGTGGAGATGGATGTGGCCGACCCAAAATGGGCACCATTTGTGGAGCAGCAATGCAAGCCACACCTCTTAAACTACTGTGTGACGTGCAGGTATGTTGGCTCAGATGTGGCTCTAGATCTACAACTGCCGTGACACTATTGCGTCAGAACTGCACGTATCTGTATGAACGGAAATTATATTAATTTAGGACCTAGCGCTATCCTAGCGTGTGACGATGAATCTACCTAAGCAGCTGCACATAAATGTGCTGTTACACGTGTTAGCGACAAGCCATGGAAGCAATCATCCATACGTACCCATGTTTGTCAGTGTTGCTTCTATCAGGTGTCAACAGCAATCATTCACAACAGCAATCATTCACAGCAACAATCATTCACAACAGCAATCATACACACACGTTTTACTCATGTTTGTCAGTGTTGCTTCTATCAGGTGTCAACATGACTCGGTTAGTCCGATCTTGATGTGCAGTCAAAGATCATTCTCGAATGTCGGACCCCCTGGATAACGCCCACGTTGGTTTTCAATTCTGAGCAAGTCACTAAATGTGGCATGAGTGGATTTCCCCTAACCACATGCCATGCCTGCTTATATGTTGGAGAGGGGGTGTGCTGCATCAATTCTTGGGAAGGGTACTAATACCTTGTTTGTGCTCTTTGCCTGACAGGGAGGACGAAATGCTACTGACGGACTTTATCTCGGTCAAGAACCACTTTTCGTTCTCAATATACATCTTTGATGGAAACTTCCACGCACCCCTGGTCCACCGCCTAGGCGATGCCTCAGCGTACAGGTGAGACTCAAAACAAGAAAGATGAACATGAGCTCCTGACGCAGTTGGAAGGTGCTCGGCAGTGATCACGTGTGCACGTAGGTGAAGTGTGCATGTAGGTGTAGTGTGCACGTAGGTGAAGTGTGCACGTAGGTGAAGTGTGCACGTAGGTGAATTGCGCACGTAGGTTAAGTGTGCATGTAGGTGTAGTGTGCGCGTAGGTGAAGTGTGCACGTAGGTGAAGTGTGCACGTAGGTGAAGTGTGCACGTAGGTGAAGTGTGCATGTAGGTGTAGTGTGCATGTAGGTGAAGTGTGCACGCAGTGTCACCGGGGTGAAAAATGCTTTGCCTTGGTTCTATATTGAACCTGCTTGAAGCGGCGTATGCTCGCCCCAGCATATAAGGTTTCTGCGACAGAAATGTGAATTGTAAAGGATTCTGGCCATTTGTGATAGAACGGATGGGCGCATACACAAATGTGCTTAAAGTCAGCTTAGCAAAGCTCGCCCAAATAAATTGCCTAAGAACAAACACCACTATCTGAGCATGCAGGACCCTTTGTGAACATATCCGAGCTCCCTGCACACTTAGTTTGTGCCGGTGTTGCCCTGGCGTTTACCCACCAGGAGGTCAATTTCCAAAAGGTTCTTCCTGGCGCCAAAAAATATTACAGGAGTGATCTAGGTAATAATCTCGACATATTGGTGAAGGTCCGGAGTCCTGGGGTGGGGGTCCGGTTTTGGACCCCAGTTGTGGCCGGAAATTTCGAAAAATCAAGGCTCTGGTCGGGATGTATGGATCGCACAGTTGATTTTTTTGACAAACGGCACATTGTCTGAGCTTGTACACGCGACAATGTCATAGTCTGAAATGGCTGAGCCATTCTCCTCCTGAGGTCGGATTGTCAACATTTCAAATATTGAGGCAACAAAGTTGTCTGGTCGAGTCGGATTTGTATTTGGGGATCTGAGCACAGTTCCTTGGTAATTTTTAAAACCTCACCTTTAGCTGACCACCAAAAGCCACCCCCAGTATTCCAGACCATAAAACTTGACAGGGCGTCCCTGGGGAGCATTAGAAGGGCCCCTAACACTCAGGTGGTAGCCAAAAAGCGTGTTCCCATGGTTTTCTGGATTGCACCATTTTTGTCCAGTAAATTGGCCCACGCATTAAGTCCTTTGGGACACATTTTCATGTATGACCCTTACCCTCTGGGAACAAAAAGAATGGTGAAGTTTGGACCAGAAGCTGCGCTTCTACACCCATGTCACCATTCTGGAAAATTGCACAAATCCAGCCCCCGATAAACACCCCAGACCCGAGTCCACTAAATTCCATGCAGAAGTGTTACAAATTTATATGAACCTGTTTATGACCTCAGATGTGAAATATTCGGATATGGCATTTAATCCCTCACTGACTTAAAGTCGTGGCTCCACAACCTCCGTGCTAGATGGTCCTTATGCAGCTCCAGATTTGTTCAGTCTTTGCCTGCACACACAGTGAGCAGTACGGGATTCAGACCACGTTGGACCAGACATTCCAGGCCCCTGGCCTTATCAAGCACGTCCTGGCCAACAAAGCAAAGATTGACAGGTGTGCGAGCGTGAAGGACGGACGCAGTGGTTTTGACTCCAAATGACTGCATGCATAAGGGGAAAGAAAGTGTTGCAGTTTCAGACCAGAAATTCTCTTTTTCCCCTCCTATCTTCCAGCGGCAACGCTATGAGCCAATTGTCTGCACATAATATCTGGTACTTCCGATTACAACGGGCAGTGTCTATTGATCTAGACAAATAGCAAGGCTTGCAAGTTTTTTGACACGGCTCCACCAGATACTAACAGGCCTCCCTGGCTTTTGAAATTTGTCTTGGCGAATTGCAACAAATTACGTCCAGCTGCCTCCATGAAGGGGATTTTGTGTAGCTCGTAAGGCCACCCTCCCTGTGACATGGTAACAACCATGACAGTGGTGCCATGGGACATTGTCAACTTCCTGCCCATATTACTCTGTTCATTCTCTGGAAGCTGTTTGCTTCATGTATGCTGTACATACTCAGTCTTGCCTACTGTGGAATCCTCAAAAGAATGGGCTTGGTGCTGTGTTGCAGGGTGTATATGGGGGAGGATCAAGCTTTCAGAGCCTCAGGCGAACTGTTTGCTAACACATTGGTCCGAGACCTCTACACCCTCTCAAGCTCAGGGCAGCGTAACAAGATGAGCATGACTGTATCGAGGTAGGTGGTCGACCTTGAAAACCTTGCGATCTTGCATATGTTACCTTATACATTTTGCACGCCAACATTATTTGTTTTGGTTGACTGTATGTTGCACCTCTTGTGCTTCTCCCTGGGCACTCGTTTTGCTTCCTTACTTTGTCTGTGACCGTGAGGTGCAGAAATCGTCCAGAGTGATCTTGCTATGACTGCGGTCTGGCATATATACTAACATATTACAGTTGTGCATGCCATTTTGGTGACATTGGCGCTGTTTGTGTGCTTCTATAGGTACAATGCAGCGGCTGTGAACACACTTTATACCGCGGTGCACCCAGCCAAGATGCTGGGTGGCGGGCCTGCAGCCTCTGAGGCAGACAACAAAACTGCCGCTCTCCAAAGAGACAGGTCACGAGTGCAGCAGGTACGTAAAATGTAATTTTACCAAAGTGTGTTGGACGTCATGTCTTGGCTTTCGAGGTGCTAGGTCAGTGTCTAGTTTATAAGCCCAGCGTGCTGAAATGGGTGAGGGCACAGTGCATTGCACACTCACATGCTGTAACAGTGGTTGTGGCGCATGTGCTATTCCGCAATTCAAATATTTGTTTCATCGTGCCTGTGCACATGTGTTGTTGCTGGTCCACCACAGCTAGCAGCGCATGTCTGTACTTCTCAAAAACGTCCACTCCTGACAGTACCTCAAATGTTACTTGTCGATGTCTGCAGGACCTGAGTGCTGCACATGCGGCCCTGAACAAGGCACATACCCAAGTAGATGATATGCGCTCTGACCTCAGTCGTATCCTCAACAGCCTACAACAGCTTGCTGCCAAAAAGCGTGAAATTGAGACGCTCAAAGCAAAGTAGGTCGAATCTGATAGTATGATTGTGAGTTGGATGTTTTGTGAATGCAGGTTTGGGCTCTAGAAGTTGCCTGCTGGTTGCAGGAGTGGGTGGTGCCGCTGTAGCCTTGTGGGCTATTGCAATAGCATAGAAGAACTGAGCCTTCGGGCATTTGTCTACAGATTTAGAGGAGCATGGAATGCATGCTCATTTTGTATGTACCATGTGACTATGTGAGATTTAGGGGGCAGTTTGGTTCTCAATTGAAACTATGATATTATTCCTCATGTTGGCCCAAACCATACATACCGAAATTTGGCAAATCAAAATACGCCGATTATCTGGGACCGTATCTGGAAGTACCTATCCGTCCTTTATCCGTATGACGGTGCGTGGATTGTGGCCAACCGTATATGGACCGTATTTGCAGGGGGTACACTCCAGACACAAGTTCAATTCCGAGCAGAAGCAGCCCCTTTTGCTCTTTCTGGTCAAACTATTTTTCTGGCGCTTTTTCTTACTGAGCACTTCCTTTGCTTCCTTTTCCTGGTGGCTATGGTAGTTGAATCCTTGTTTGCATTGAAACAGGCTACTTTCGAGTCTCTATGGCTGAAAGCAGGTCTAGCTCCCCAACCAATCATGTTTTGGCTTTGAATATCGAGTCATGTGTGCTCAGCTCTTCAAGAGCTGCAGAATGACCCATTTATGATACATTATGAGTGACTCCAAATCCCCCTTAATAGTTTATACGGAAATACGTCGTATATACGGTTATATATGGTGTATATATAGTATATAGAAATCCCATGTACGGTTTGGGCCACCCCTAATTATTGTGCACATTCGCAGGAGGGTAAAAAAAAATCATGACAGTCATGTGTAGATTTTGGGCCTCCGGCCCAGAACCCCCCCCCCAAACCCCCCTTCCTGACCCCCCACACTAATGAAAAGGGTGTCAATCTGCTCAGAATTCAAGCAACTATCTGCCTGCACAGTTCTCGTGCCAAATAATGCAATACCTGACGAGCTACAGGGCAAAAACTGGTTTGCGCACGCTCTTGCACTGACCACCTGTTTAGTGCACAAATCCAGCCAAAACCTTTGCCGAAGCACTTTTTTACTTCAATCATACAACTAATGCATAATGCAATGCATAAACTGCAAGTTTGGAATCAATTGCTGGTAATTTGCCTGAACACACCCCCGCGGCCTACTTGGGGACATTCCATGCAATCCTATGACCAGGCACCCAGACCCCCCACCCTTGATTCAAATCACCCAACAAGGGTGCCAATCGACTGAGCTTGAGCTGAGGATCCCAAAAATAGATTAATATTTCGTGAAAGCGCCCCAGTAAAATTCTGGAGCATCCCCCCCAAAATT
>Ga0307968_1000975_pt1:0-10000 | contig 22480 bp, 27 predicted proteins | sample OrgLakmetagen650_FD_201834 | JGI IMG/M metagenome (GOLD analysis project Ga0307968, IMG submission 201834) | Saline water microbial communities from Organic Lake, Antarctica - #650 | ecosystem: Environmental > Aquatic > Non-marine Saline and Alkaline > Saline | place: Antarctica: Organic...
AACAGAGCGGCTGCTGCTCTCAAAATGTCGTGCAAATCTTCTTCCCAGGTAGACTCACTTGCACCACCGCACAAGCCCAGCACCAACAAGAGGAAGGGCAAACGCGAGATCCGACCTGGCCTGAACAGGCGCCGAAGACAAGAGCTACGCGCATCTGATGGTAAAGAGAGAGAGATTATCAGGAGAATTGCAGTCTGTAGTGCAGTTCCCAGCCTTTGCTCGAGAGAGACTCGACCCTGGCTTAAAACCATCTATAGATTGTTGTGCTGAGTCTTATACTTTGCAGTGACAGTGATTTGCTATGACACTCTCAAACAGTTTTGCTGGTATGTCTCAGACTCATACAGCCTCCTCAAGTTTGCGTCAGATTTAGTTTCAATGTTCGACACTCGTTGATTTTGTTTCACCAGCCAATTGCCATCAGCCAGAGTCTCGGGCTGTAGGTAATCCTTGTAACCCCCTTGTAACGCCCTTGTTTGAATACATGCCTACCTTGAAACATTTACAATTATCAATAATTACCAAATAAATACTTTTCATTGACACATTTATCCAATGTTGTGAATCCATTATTTTGTTTATAATAACTTGTCAACTTTGTTCATTATTAAAAAGCATCATAGAGCCCTTGTTACTTGTCTCCATGCAAAAGAAAAGCAGGGCAGCGCAAAACATCACTTGTGAAACAAACAAGAAAACATGAACACAAATCATCGTATCAATGACTGCCTTTTTTGATACGCTCACCGTACCAATTTTTTCCGTATCAACCTAACCATAAGCCAAACGAGCGCACATGAGTTGTACAGCTTTTGTAGCAAATGCGTCTAACAAAAAGATGCAATGATCCACGCTCGGTCTTGTTTGCCTCACACAACACACACCAGACTACGCTGGCAGTACATAAACAACCAACATGGATTAAGGGAAGGAGTTTAAGCAGGTGACAGTGCTACCTCTACTGCCCCTCACAATAGCATAATAATTGGATATAAGCATTGTGGGCTGAAACATGCATACCAGCACCCTCATGAATGTCTGTGTTGTTTTTGTTCTATAACAAGCATCTAGTTATGTTTAGTATAGAAGCATGCTGGACTGAGCATCAACACGAACCAGCAATCAAATAGCCTCCAACAAGGATTACAAAATCGGCACTTAAAACATGAGCATAGGAATTCCATGTTACTATGTCCACATTGTGAACAAACATAAGGAATAAAGGCAGTTTCACACATGCATACATAAGCGCGCGCGCACACACACACACACACACACACACACACACACACACACACGCACAGAGCACCGCAACAGCTGCACTCATACTGCATCCCCTGGGGCCGGACCATACCCGGCAGGTGCATGCCACTTGCACCATATTTCTGACAGCTTCCCCATAATTGAGCTCGATGGTGTACCGCCAGCTGCAGTTTCTTCCCCAACACGCCTACCAGCGTGGTTCTCTGCAAGTTAGGAGAAGGGGGCATTGTATGACTGTATTGCCATCGTTGGCCCCATTGTATGTGTTGAATGCGCAAATATTCACTAAGGCACAAATGCTTGAAATTGTGAAGCTGCAGATGCTGCCAACACAACATGCATGGGGAATGCATACACACCTGCAGGCATTGGCTGCGGGTCATTGTCATTTGCAGCTTCCTGCAGGACCTTCTTGGAATTGTTTGCCATGCATATTGAGTCCTTAAGTAACTGCACGTTGCGCTCTAGCTTTGCCACCTGCTCCTGCTTCCTTTGCTTCTCCTTTTCCGTAGACAGCATTTCCAGCTCCCTTTGGACCTTCCACAGCTGTCCTTCATACTGTATCAAATCCTCGCTGTACTCCTCGAGGTTCTCTCCCAGTGCCACTGCGAAGCCACGACAGGCACATGTTGTTAGCAGCCATGATGGGCTAGCAGCAGCTAAGCAGGTGTGGCTAGGCACACAGCTATTACCAATCTGGCTTTGGCAGGCGTTCCGGAATTCTTCGGGTGACATAAGCGCCATGGCTCATATGTATATAATAATTTGTTTGCTTATGGCGCCTTTCAACTACCGGCCAACTCCAAAATTTTTAAATAAACATTTCTTAATTATTCATTGGATTGTTTGATGTTTCGCGTCCCCCGTGCGCCACTGTCTGTCTCGACTCCTGCCCGCTGCTGCTGCTGCTGCTGCATGGCATCACCACCTACTCCTGTGTCTTCTCAATCACTGCTTCTCTTTGCCTCTTCCCTGCGCCAGAGCAGGGTGCACGCCCCCTCACGGCATCCATGACATTCCTGTTGAGGGACACACTTCAATGAATATTTTGGAATTATTTATGGCGACTTGCAGGTATAACTGTCCCAGTTGTGTCCCCGGAAAAACAAAAAAGTGAAAAAAAATTGCAAAATGTGATTGTTATAATCGGCAATGCTGCAATGCTTACAAGGGGCGCAGGGCTCAACCCTGAGCTGATGGAGCAAGAGAGACAGCTGGATTCATTAATGTGTTAGGAACGCTGAAAGGTTGTCCGGAAAGAAACACTTGAACTGTGGACGTGGTCGCAAACCTATGCAGCGTGGCCGTGGCAACCATGGAGGCGTTGGTCGCTCGGACGTCCGACAGCAGTGCGTGGCGGCAGCACCTTTTACGGCTGCTACTCCTGCTGCGGGGGTGACGACCACCTGAAGGACTACCCAAACGGAAGTCCCATGAAGAGGCAACGCCACCACCACAACAACAAACAACAACAACCGTGGCGGAGGCCGTGGAAATGGTGGTCGTGGTGGTTCGTGGGGTAACTACAACAAGGGTTGCAACGTTTGGGTTGCAGTTAGGAATTATCTGAGTTGGTTATTCATCCTTGCCTTTTGAACACTGAACCTGCCAGGTTCTAGGCTTATTATATTAATTAGTAATTGTAATATCAATACGCTAATGGTTGGGGCTGAGGACCTCTGAACCACCAGCTGTGTAGTTGGCTTCGCAGCGAACTCGCCCACTCGGAGGTGCTCCTAGGTGAGAGACCACCAATAACATTGCAAGGGTAGCTACTAGGAACCTGCCTTTGGAGTTGTGGCAGCAGACTCGCAAGGGTTAGATGTAGAGAATCGCGTGAGCAAGAGGCCAAGAGTTCAATTTGGGGAACCTTTTAGCAAGGAACTTGAACCTGACTTGCAATTTCCGCCTGCTTTTAATGCCAATGTAAGGCACACACTTTTTAATTCTTTAGCGCCGGTGCACGCGCTGGGAGCTGCCAAGCACATACACGCAAGGTCTCACATTCCTATTGAAAGTTGTTTACGGTGGTCATAGGTGCACCATTTTGCTTGACACAGGTGCATGTACGTGCTTTGTCGATACAGACTGGCTAGAAAAAACAAGGGAAAATTGAAAAAGCCCTTAGTTAAAAAGTCAGAAAATGCCAAGCGCCCAGAGCATAAAAGCTGCTAATGACCAAAGCCTTTTAGTTGATTCAGAATGTGAAGGGACATTGTTGCTGCAAAGGAATTGTGGCAGCTGCAATGTCGTGTTTTCGATAAAGTCAGACAGAGAGGAACAAAATTGACTGTGTGTGCATAGATCATGCCAAAAGTGATGCAAGGCATTGATTTAATTTTGGACATGGATCATCTCAAGCAGTTTGGTGTGAAACTGGACTGCCAGCGAGACACAATAGAAGTGCACACACCAAAAGCTGGGAAAGCTGAAAACAAAAAGAAAAAATACGAGGAAAAAGGCGATTTGATTAGCACTTATATGGCTATGATGGACGCTGCAAAAAGAGAAGTGCTTTCATCACAGCAAGCAGTAAAAAGCATCAGAAGGGGTGACAAAAGCTGGCTTACTTATGCTTGTGCAAAAAGAGGAAGCCAACGGCTTAGGAGTGTTTGCAGCCGGGGCCAGCAACGAGCTGCCAAAAAGTACCCCGGGACTCCTTAGTCAAGAGCGAATTGAGGTCACACAGGATTTCAAAGATGTGTTTGAGCCTATTTCAGAGTGCCCACCTCACAGATTTGATGTGGATCACACCGTTAAGTTGGTAGAGGGGTCCACACCCACATTCAGGCGGCCTTTCCGGTTGAGCAGGCAAGAAGAAAAAGAAGAAGTACACAAGCAAGTGGAAGATGCGTTGAAAAAAGGACTCATACAGCCGATTGTGTCACCGTATGGTGCCCTGGATTTATATGTGCAGAAAAAAAATGGGTCCTTGCGCATGTGCATTGATTACCGTGCGCTGAATAAAATAACGGTGCGAGATAGGTACCCACTCCCCGGGATTGATGATTTGTTGGATAAGCTGCATGGTTGCACTACCTTTTCGTCCCTGGACCTCCAGAGTGGCTATCACCAGATCAGGATCAGAGATGAAGACAAGCCAAAAACTGCGATGATGACGCCAATGGGCCAATTCCAGTTTAAAGTGCTGTGCTTTGGGTTGACAAATGCCCCCGCTACTTTTCAAAGAGCCATGAACAAGATTTTCAGCAAGCACATCGGCAAGTTTGTCCTGGTATATCTGGATGACATTTTGGTCATGTCTCGTACGCCTGAGGAGCATGAGCAACACCTTAGGATTGTTTTGCAGATTTTGAGAGAAAATGGGTTGAAGGCAAAGCTCAGCAAGTGTGAATTTAACGAGGCAGAGCTGCACTTTTTAGGGCACGTCATTGGAAACGACGGTGTTGCAGTGGATCCCGCGAAGATGGCTGTAATAGAAAAATGGCCCCTACCCTAGTCTCTCAAGGAGTTGCAATCATTTTTGGGACTTGCTGTAGCGTAGTGGCCCAAAATGGTTAACCGGATGAATGAGCGATAAGTAAATTGTACTTACCTTATGCATGTTACATTCGGTAAACCATTTGGGGCACTACGTTACATTTGGCACCGAAGCCGAGGTTCTCGGTTCGAGTCCTCCGGCCCGCAAAAACGGTGTTTTTTGCGCACGCTTTACACTTCGCCGCATATCCTCCAAATGGACTCCGTCTTAAATCGAAAGCCACTATCATGTAAAAACTGTACAGGTTTAGGGGGTTGTGATATGCTTACGAGGACGCAAGCACTTGAGGGTGGGGCGAATGTAACATGCATAAGTAAAGTAGAAATTTCTTATCGCTCATTCATCCGGTTAACCATTTTGGGCCACTACGCTACACTTGCAAATTACTTCAGAAAATTTGTGGATCATTTCAAATCTGTGGTTGCGCCCCTTACGGCCTTAACAGGCGCGACTGGAAAAGGACGCAAAACAATCAGTGTTTTTTTTAAGGATGTGGGAAAACCTTCATTTCACGTCCCACCTTAATATGCCAATCTGAGAACCTGGGTTCTCACGTCTTTTTATTTTGCTGCCCCAGCCCGCCGGGAGGCCGCAGTATGGTGTAGATAAGTGAAGTGTAAGTGTTGAGATTCACACGTGGCATTAACATAAAATACATTTGTCTGGAATTGTAGGGGATAGGGGAACTTCAAATTGTCTTATTCTTGTTGGGTTTTCAGTCTAATTCCACGGCGCTTCTTAGCGCCGAGCCACTCCATAATGGCTTCTGGGTAAGGGAAGTTCTCCACGCTAAACGCTGAGCTCCTAAACCCCCGAGCGCAGCACGTGAGGTGCTGCGCTTGTAGCTTGTTGCACTGAGGGTTGCGGATGTACTTCAGGGTGCTGAACATACGCTCATCCTCCACTGACCCTGGCACCATTACCTTAATCAGCTCTGCTAGCTTAACCCACGCCCCAAAATGGAGCTATTCCCCCAGGCGTGTGGCTTCGTTCCCTCCAAAACTTCTGGGCCCTGCTTTGAAACTTGCATGCTGCTACCTTGGTGCTGCAAATGCTGCAGCAGAGGTAGTACAGGTTGTCCTCTTCCAGACCTCCATCTTGCAGCCAATTGCTGCGTGCAGGCTGCAGGCTGTTTTCTCTCCAATGGCACACCCTTCTGTGTGTACTTGGGAGGCCCATCCTTCTGCTCTAGCCATGCAAACTGCATGGCTCTGGTCTCACCATGCTTTTCCCCCTCTACCTTCCATCACTCTCTCCCTGCTAACCAACCAACAAAATTCTAAAAAATCAAGATAATCTCGATTTCTGAGGCTAATCGAAGGGCCCACGAAGGCCTCGAAGTGCCCTTGGTCGGTTTTTGCCGGGAGATTCCCCGGGGCCCAAATCCTTGGTTCGTCTTTCCCCCACGCCCAAATAGCAGGGGTTTCACGTCTTAAGACGTCATTACGTCTCCTTAAAAAAAACACTGAAACCAATACAGGCAATAGACTGGAATAATAACCTGAGTGAGGAGCAGGTGAAAGCCTTCCAGAATATTAAATAACTCTTGGTAACACCACCAGTTTTAGCCATTCCAGATCTGAACAAACCTTTTCAAATGCACGAGAAATAGCCGCTATAATCATAGTTTGCATAGTTTGTTACAGTTCCTGTAGTTTCAAATCCAACCTCATAGTTTTGGTCCCCTAACCCCCTATTCCTAATCCTAACCCTAACCCTAACCCTAACCCTAAACCCTAAAACTATGGCCCGGGCCCTAACTATGGACCGGGCCCTAACTATGGCCCGGGCCCTAACCCCTTAAACTTTGAGGCTGAATGAAAAACTGTAGCCAAAACTATGAGAACTAAAGGTATAGCGGCTGTAATAGAAGAGAAATAGCCGCTATAATCAAAGTTTGCATAGTTTTGCACACAGACGCTAGCGCCACATCCACGCGTCATGTTCAGAAACCAATACGCTTTTGCTAATACTTGTCGTCAAATGGGATGGTCGGATCAAGTTTGGGTTTTGAACCGGACGAATGTAGGGCGTGTACAATTTTGATCAGATCTGTGTGTACACACGTGAGTGTTTGTGTGTGTGTGTGTGTGTGTGTGTGTGTGTGTGTGTGTGCATGTGTGTGTGTGTGTGTGTGTGTGTGTGTGTGTGTGTGTGTGACCAACGACTAGCAGTCTTAACCAATACTGTTATAACCTGTAAAATTAATTACTCTCAGGCACTAAAGCTGCGCTCTGAATGCACTCCAAAACACCATGACTGCGCTCAGATTGCACTCCCAAGCAACAAGATTACGCTCAGATTGCACTCCAAAACACCACGACTGTGCTCAGATTGCACTCCCAAGCAACAAGATTGCGCTCAGATTGCACTCCAAAACACCACGATTGCGCTCAGATTGCACTCCAAAACACCACGACTGCGCTCAGATTGCACTCCGAAACACCACGACTACGCTCAGATTGCACTCCCAAATACCGGAACTGCACTCCGACTGCACTCCAGATGACCAAGATTGCAATCCCAAATTATTGAAACTGCGCTCCGAGCGATCGCTCGGAGCGCTGTTGTACGCCAGCCGAGAGCAATCTGACTGCAATCCGAAAAGCGGCTGTTTGGCCGGGCGCTCCGAGCGCACTCCAAGCGTTAACATTCAGGACAGTGGCTTCTGTGGTTGGCACTGGTGGCGTACTTATGCAAGAAGGTCGCGTTGTTTCGTACACGAGTTCAAAGTTCGCACCTGCCGAATTTAACTACGGAACACCTGAGCACGAGCTGCTTGGGCTTGTGCGCGCCTTGCAAGTTTGGAGGTGCTACTTGGAGGGCGCTCCAGACTGTGAGCTCATTACAAACCATCACCCACTCATTCACTTGCAAACGCAACCAAACTTGTCTAGAAGGCAAGCAAGGTGGATGGAGTTTTTGTCACGTTTCCCATTTGTCATCAAGTACGCCAAAGGCTCAACAAATGTGGCAGATCCGGTGAGCCGCAACCCGTTGCTGTATGACCCAGCAACCCCCAACACGGTCATTTGTGTAGGGACATTAGGGGTTGTGTTGTCTGATGACTCATGGACAGAAACGGTCAAAGGAGTTGAGACACAATGCTGACTTGTCACACCAGCGCTTGCTTCCTCCCCCGCTGGTAATGGAAAGGGAGGACTTAGTTGACTCTCTGAGCACGATCTGAGGGATACGGATGTGCGGCAGGATGCTACAATGCGTAAGAATTCGACAAGGCCTACACCAGCACCGTTTACCACCCGGGAATTAGGTGGGGGGGAAAGCGTAACGCCGCATTCATCGGGGACGCCTGATGGAAGCGGTTCTGGATCTACCTCTTATCTGTTCACTTCATGAGAATATTCAAGCTGCCTACCAATCAGACCCTCTATTCTCCAAGCAAAAATATACACAGAGGCTGAAAAGTCAAGAAGGACTTTGGTACGCACGTGGCCAAATAGTGGTGCCTAGCAGTCCTCTCCTGAAGCGCAGGATTTTGGAGCTGTGCCATGACAATTATTTGAGTGACCATGTGGGCATTACAAAGACGCATGATCTAGTAGCGCGTACATTCCTTTGGAGTGGCTTGCGTGCTGATGTCGAGGACTATGTGCGCCATTGTGATGCTTGCCAAAGACACAAGGTGAATACTTGTATGTATGCGGGTTAACTCCAGCCTCTCTCTGTTCCAGGAAGGAGGTGGGAAAGTGTGTCAATGGATCTCATTGTGAAGCTGCCGACTACGGCTGATGGTCACGATTCAATTTTGGTGTTTGTGGACAGGCTGAGCAAGATAGTGCATTTAGTGCCCACTACAGAGTCCTTAAATGCTAGAAGCTTTGCTGCCTTGTTTGTGAACAACGTAGTGAGGTTGCATGGGCTGCCAGCCACCCTCATATCAGATCGTGGGCCGCAATTTAACAACAACGTTTGGGCACACACGTGTGAGTTGTTGGGCATGGATAAGAGGATGTCCAGCGCTTTTCATCCCCAAACAGAGGACAGGCGGCGCGTACAAACCGCACGTTGGAGGAGATGCTTAGAGATTACGTAAACCTAGAGCATGATGATTGGGACGCTAAGTTGGCGTGTGCTGAGTTTGCAATCAACAACTCCTAGCAGGAAACCGTGAAAAATATGCCATTCTTCCTTAACTACAGCCAGCACCCCTTGACACCAGCTACCAAGCAGTTGCCCTCTTCAGTGCCTAAGGCTGCTGATTTTGCAGAAGGGATTGTGAAGAGTGTGAAGGAAGCAAGGAAATGCATGGAAGCTGCACAGCAAAAAATGAAAGCAAGGGCAGACAAGCACCATAGAGAAGTGGTGTATAGTCCAGGAGACATGGTGATGCTCAGTATGAAAAACATGAGGCACGGTGGGCCAGGCGTAAAAAAGCTGCGTCCATTATTTATGGGTCCCTTTGAGGTGGATCACATGGTTGGAGCAAGTGCCGTAAAATTGCACCTGCCGCCTGAATGGCGCCGGATCCATAACGTGTTTCATGTGAGCCTAACAAAGCCATTCCTCAGCGACCCGGCAAAGCCACATAGGGCTGTCACGCCCCCTCCGCCTGTGCAATGGCTAGACGGAGAGCCCCTGTATAGGGTTGAGTGCTTATTGGAGCACATGGTGGCAAAAAGGGGACGCAAGAAGTTTTACCGCTTTTTAGTAAGGTGGGATGGATACGAGGAGGAACACAACACATGGGAACCTGAGTGGAACCTGTTATGTTGTGACGATCTGGTCAGCGAGTATAAAATTACGCGAGACCTTCCTGAAAAACCATGGTCTGAGCTAGTGTAAGAGCAAAGCTCTTAGGGGGCCAAGTCAGGAGGTCTGCTGTCACTCACGAAAAGCACTTTTTTAGAAGTGTACTGCGAACCTAGAACTGGGTTCGACTCTTCTGAATTCGAACCTAGAAATTGACTTCAAAGGTAGAAGTGAACTTTAAATTTTCAAAAAATTATGTCAAGTTCGAAGAATGAGGGACCCAAATCGGAGATTCAGACAAAAATGAGCGCAGGTGCTTACATGTCCCATTACCGGGTATTAATTAGAAGCCTTAGGTCATTGCTCATCGTTTTCCTGTAGCCGGTCGAGCAGGCGTTCTTGCCCTATGATGCATCCGAGCACGAAGGCGGCGGTTAGTTGCACCATCCCTCATCATGGCTGCTACATTTAATGCAAATGGATTCACTTCAAATCCGGTAGGCTGTCCTTACTTGTAGCAAA
>Ga0307968_1000975_pt1:15000-22480 | contig 22480 bp, 27 predicted proteins | sample OrgLakmetagen650_FD_201834 | JGI IMG/M metagenome (GOLD analysis project Ga0307968, IMG submission 201834) | Saline water microbial communities from Organic Lake, Antarctica - #650 | ecosystem: Environmental > Aquatic > Non-marine Saline and Alkaline > Saline | place: Antarctica...
AAGTTGCGTGCGTTGAGGTTGTGTCAAAATGTAACCGCCATGTCTTCCATCTGACGAGGCAGCCTGCGACAGTGCATATGGCTTGTGTTCGTCAAGCCCCCCCTTGCGCCTTTTAGAGCATATGTTGGGAACTCCCTTAGGGTTGTTACAGCGTGAAAGGCTGTCAACGACTATTACATGTGGGAGGCATGGGTAAAGGGATGGATTTAGGTATGACGCACCACATAGATTGCGCCACGTCGTGCGGTATGTGGAGCAAAATGAGCACAGGAGCTGCAAAAAATGAGCACAGGAGCTGCACAAAATGAGCACAGGAGCTGCACAAAATGAGCATAGAAGCTGCACAAAATGAGCACAGGAGCTGCACAAACAACACCAACACAGTCCTGTTCATCTTCCTCCTTTAACGCTGTCGATGCTTTGGAGCGCAGAACTATTGTCACTGTTTGCACCGCGTCCATCTTCCATACACTTGTGGTTTGGTATTTTCACATGATGCTTTGATACATCCAATATTAGGGTCACATCAATAATGGGATCACATGTGCCTGTGCTACATTTTGCTGAATGTTGCGACATCGATCTTTGCATGCCACACACGTGTACCCATCTAATGATGGTAGCGACTACACTGTCTGCGTCTGTGGTCATGTTCCCTCCTCTCGTCTATCTACTGCAGGAAGTTTGCTCCAGGATGGGCCTGAGATCAGGGCCGGCCCTGCACGATCGCGTGGTAGCCATGAAAGGAAACACACAATCGATCCCAATGCTTAGGTGTGTGAAGGGCAGGAGGAGCGCGTGTGTGTGTGTGTTTGTGGATCCTGTTGTCGGTACTTGTTTGTATGCGTCTGTGCTGTATATGTGTCTAAACGCTTGCGTGTACACGCTAATGGTCTGTAAGAGGGTGCCTGTGTGTGCATGGTGGTCATAACAGAGGAGAACGCAAACCCGGGAGTACTGTATCTCAGCTCGCAAGCTAATTCAGGCAGGGTGAACGGGTATTGATGGTGACCGGAGCAGGTCATAAACAGGGACGTCACCAGCTAAGGTAAAGGTTGTAGCTGGGGGTGTTTGCAAGTATCAATGGTTGGCCAGAACCATGTATAAATATATACGGTGCGTGTACAGTATTTTTGGTTAATCATCAAATATATGCTGAAATTATGGTGTACACATACAAACCTGGCCATCCCTATAAATACCCGCATGAAATATGAAAAGTGCCGTGCACATCAGCAGGCCATGTGTGGATAGATATACCGGTAGATGTCTGCATGGTAAATGAGTTTGTTTGCTGTGGCACACCCTTGCACATGTGCGCATGCTAGTAAGTATGACTGCTGTCACGTGTAATAGGTAGCAGTGACACATCGTGTGACAAGCGGCAAGTTGGCATTGTTCTGAGGAAGCGAAGCTCGATAAGCTGAGGGAGCCACTGTGCGTGGGCTGCGCCTGGTGAGCTGCACAACCTACACGCACAGGCGACATAGATGGGCTGTTGAGGATGCTGCTCTGTGTCATTTACAGGGTGCTCCTTCCAGCATCCTCAAACTTGGTCTCCACTAGCTTGACCCACTCTTGTCCCGAACTTACCTTCACAGCCTTCCACCTTTCCAAACTCACCCCCTCCCGTTTCTTTGTTTCTTAATTCTCCGTGTGTTTCTTTTCCTGTACCACACTCTTTAAATCGCCTGGCACAACTCCTAAATCAAATCGCCTGGCACAACTCCTAAAATTGCGCGGCATAATCAAGCTCTTGTCGGCAAAGCACCTGGACGCCATGAGAAGCAACTTAATTGCTAGCCCCTTCAAGCCACCTCCGCCTTCACTTCTACATCATTTCTTCACCCCTGTGTCACCTTCACTTTGACGTCATGTTTGCGCCATTTGACATCACTTTTACGCCATGTTTACGTTACTCACGTGGACTGCAATGTTCTAGGCTACGCCATGTTTACATCACTCACTTTTACGCCATGTTCACGTTACTCACGTTTACGCCATGTTTACGTTCCTCACGTGGGCTGCAAGGTTCCGGACACCCTCCAGCTCCTGCAATGCACACCTTTCACGTTCAACAACTTGTTAATGTGACCGACGTAGACGAGCAGAGCGCGTGGCTGTAAGAAACGAGAGACTTTCTGCCTCCTCCTCCTCCCAGCACGCCTTCAATTCTATACCACGACATGTTTACGACGACTGCTGGGGTTGTTTCTTCTACCAGCTCTTCCAAGCTTTTACTTATCGTCCTTACTTAGACAGGCTTGCAGAGGAATTAATCATGACGAGCAGTTGCCTATCAGTTTTTTGAAGCACCTTTCACCGTATTTGAGTACTTAGTTTAGTTTAGTTATTTGAGTACACTGACGTGACTGATGCAGGCTGGTGGGGAGTTTGGGTGTGAGCTTTCTTCTCCCATCTCCCTTCCCTTCAGTACAGTACATACCTCCTATTGTGCACTGTGTTCACGTTGCTGATGCAGGCTGGCGGAAAACCTGGATGTTAGCAGGGAGTACGCTAACAGGTGAGGAGTAGGTGAGGTAAGGTAAGGTTATATCGCTATGCCTCTGGGGGGCATCTGAGCGGAAGCTTGGAAACGGAAACAGCTGAGGAGTAGATGTGTCCTTCGCTGCTGCCAGGGTCAGGCGTCAAAGAAAGCAGGGTAATCAGATCCTCACGTTCCTCTTATGCTTATGCTGGTGCTGCCAGGACCAGGCGTCCCATAGAAAGCAGAGTCAGTCCTTTGGCAATATGGCAGCCCAACCTGCTTCGCCTAGGTACCTGTCCCAGGTGCTTACCACAGCATTTGCAACACCATTAGCAACACCGTTTGCAACAGCATTCACAACGCCAACTGCAACATTTGTAGCACCAAGCATCTGCAGCACCAAGCATCTGCAACACCAAGCATCTGCAGCACCAAGCATCTGCAGCACCAAGCATCTGTATCACCAAGCATCTGCAACACCAAGCATCTTTAGGGTTTAGGACAGCACCTAATATTCAAGGTTAGGGAGTAGCCAAGCCTCAACCAGGCAGCCCTCGTTCTCGCAACTCTGCCCAGCCACTCCTGAGCACTTAACAGCAGTATAGGAGCTCTCAAGACATCCCTGGTAAAGTAAGATGAAAATTTCATAGGATTTCAGTACCGGATTCTTGGGCCCTTAGTTAGGGTTTAGGGTTAGGGTTTAGGGTTTAGGGTTAGGGTTTAGGGTTTAGGGTTAGGGTTTAGGGTTTAGGGTTTGTTGTGCATTTTATGGTTGACGCCGTCAACCGTCATTTGACGGTCAGACGTAACTTACGGTTTTGACCGTCAGAAACTAATCCTCAGGCGTAATTTACTTTGATTTTTATTTTTGACGTCTGGCGGTCGGCTTTACAGTTATTCACGGTGGGAAGCCGTCAGCAGCTGGCCAGGCCGGCCAGGCTCGACTGACTCAGGGCCACACGAGCCCTCTTGGCCTGATTGCCGGAGGACATTTTATATTTATATCGCAAATGTTGTTTGTGGGGAAATCAGAGCATGAGTTGGCACTCTGAGCCACTGAGTACCTGACGCCGCACTGTTACTTACGATTTCCCACCGTCAGTCAGGCCAGCCAAGCCCAGGCAAAAAAAAAGAGTTTATGCCCCACTGCTAGAACTTAAGCGTAAACATAAACAGTGGTTAATATAAACACTTTTGCATAAAAATAAATGGGTTCGGGGTCCAGTGTGAGTGCTGGGGGCTGAATATGTCCCGTTTCCTTTTTTTTAACTAAAGTGACATTAATGCAGAGGTGCATTTCCAAGCTTAGACCTTCCCCATTTTTTTAAAAACACACCTCACACACGCACACACATCACACACGCACACACCTCACACACACCTCAAACACGCACACACCTCAAACACGCACACACCTCACACACGCACACACATCACACATGCACACACATCACACATGCACACACATCAAACACGCACGCACATCACACACACACATCACACACGCACACCTCACACACGCACACACCTCACACACGCACACACATCACACCCGCACACACATCACACCCGCACACACAACACACACCTCACACACGCACACACATCACACACGCACACACATCACACACGCACACACACGCACACAAGCACACACATTACACACGCACACACCTCACACACGCACACACCTCACACACGCACACACATCACACGCGCACACACCTCACACACACACACAACTCACACACGCACACACCTCACACACGCACACACCTCACACACGCACAAACCTCACACAAGCGCACACCTCACACACACACCTCACACACACATACATCACACACACACGCACACACCTCACACACGCACACACCCCACACATGCACACACAACACACACACACCTCACACACGCACACACATCACACAAGCACACACCTCACACACGCACGCACCTCACACACGCACACACCTCACACATGCACACACATCACACACGCACACACATCACACACGCACACACATCACACACACGCACACACATCACACACGCACACACATCACACACACACACATCACACACGCACACACATCACACACATCACACACGCACACACATCACACACACACGCACACACATCACACACACACACATCACACACGCACACACCTCACACACACACATCACACACGCACACACCTCACACACGCACACACATCACACACGCACAAACATCACACACCACACACACCTCACACATGCACACACATCACACACTCGCACACACCTCACACACGCACACACATCACACACATGCACTCACCTCACACACACACACTCAACTCACAAACGCACACACCTCACACACGCACATTCATCACACACGCACACACCTCACACACGCGCACACACACTGTCTAGCCATTGTGTACGTAGGATGGTTGCACACACCTCATTTGTGATAAAAAGATCAAATGCCTCAAAGGATTGACGCTCCGGTGTGTTTGTACTTACCTGCAGTATGGTGAGACGCCTCTGTACTGGGCTGCAATGAATGGCCACATAGAGGTGGTGCGGCACCTGCTTTCCAGCGGATCCGACGTGAACCCTAAGAATGACAAAGTGAGTGTCCGCCTGCATTGGCTGTGGTAGGAGTAGGCATGTATTGTCCTCTAGGGGCATGCGTGTCCGCCGACAGTGCTGTGTTCGTCATATGCAACTGTTTGAGTGTCTTAAAGGGTTGATGCTTCTACGTGAAAAGTCCCTCAACTTTCCTTTGCTTCTTCTTTTGTCATCAACCATGTTTGCTACTTGAACCATGTGAATGGGTACACTTCCTCTTGACAATGCAAGTTATTATTAGTGCAGACAACAGAACAAAGTTGGCCATGCCTTCGTACCATGGACAACATAAGCAATAGCTTATTGGGCCTTGATTATCAACCAACCGACAGCAGTGTGCATGCATGGATCAATAACTTGCAAATTGTTTGCATTCTTGCTCACGGCAATCTACTAAGAAATGCACCTACACATTCAATGCGCAGTGAAACAGTTCCATGTAAATTTTGGGTGTTCCAGAATGTAAGTTTTGGGTGTTCCAAAATGTAAGCACCCATACAAGCCTCTCACCTAACATGACTTGTTTTCATACAGAGCTTTCATAAACAAGAGTTGACTTTGCACCAATGCAATGCAGCTTGGATGCACCCCTCTGGGCACAGCAAAGGCCAATAATAAACAACAGGTTGTGGACCTGCTTGTGCAGCATGGAGCCAAGGGTTGACTTCTCAGAGGCAGAGTCGTCCAGCTTTGTAGATCTCGATAGACGCATTGATGTTTGTAAGAGGGCGTCAGTGTGACTTGCTTGTGTGGCTCAAAGCCAAGGGCTGAGTGGACCAGGACTGGTGGTGCTAAGTTACCACAGTGACAGTGACAGTGACAGTGACAGTGACAGTGACAATGATGACTTTTACTACGAGCCGAGTTCATAAGTTCATGATTGTGACTTTTTTATTGTAAGGATAAATACGCGCACGGAGACACACGCACACGCGCACACATGCGCACGCGCACACTCACACACACACGCGCACGCGCACACACACGTGCACACACACACGCGCACGCGCACACACACGCGCACACACACACACACACACACACACACACACACACACGCACACACACACACACACACGCACACACACACGCGCACACACACACGTGCACACACCGGACATATGATGCTCCCTTACACAGACTTCTTCAAATATTTGGGCATGGTGTGTGACAAGCAGATCAATCTCAATACCGTGGCTGACGCAACGCTTTGCCCATTCCCGGCAGGCACGTTCAGAGTCAAAGACTTTGTTCAGAAACATAACCTCTTTAACAGGCTACACGCGTACATATGGCTTCTCAAGACATACGTACACGCTACTCTGGCTGGTATGTATGCGAGTCAGATCTGGGCCACTCCGTACTTACAACAAGGCAAAGAGATGGACAGTCTCCTTCAGAAATGGATGTCGGCAGTGTTGAAAAGGATGTTGGAAGTCAGAGACACCACGCCTTCATGGTGTGTCATTTGTATGTGTGGATTGGAATCCCTACAGTTCAATTGGTTTCACGCGGCAATGCGGCTGTACAATTCTTTGACGAAATCCAACAGCTACACAATGAAATAGGTCTTCCATGCTGACATGCAGCTGAGTTCCCCAAGCAAACGATTGCTGGTCAGCCCATATTCTTTCTGCCATGGATGGTCTGACACATTCATATATCTCCAAACAAAAACTGCAAACCTGTGAGCCCATTAATCCCAGCCGCTTTGCCGTAGAACTCAGGGAGAGACACTTGGAGTACTGGACACCTTATTCTGAAACTCATCCGAGAGAACACAACAGCAAACACTCTACTTATCACCAATGGTGTGCTCTTCTGCCTATCAGAAGGGATCTGGTCACTCATTCGCCTTACATCCTTCCCAAATACATGCTTCTCAACCTGCCTCGTGATGTCATCCGTAGTATAGCTCGTTCCAGACCCTGTGTTTACACCCTACGTTTTGAGACAGCGACTGGATTCAAAGTAATTCCCCATCTGTGACCTGTGTGATACTGATAATGTCCAAGATGAGCAGAATGTTCTGTTCCACTGCGCCAATCCCCACGTAATTCCTCTCTGCACAAAGTATGCATTTCTACTTCTCCCAACAGGAGCTCAAGAGATGTTTGCTTTCTTGAGCCAGAACAATAACAAGCTGTATTTTTTCCTCCATGAACTAATTGCGTTTTATGAGCAGGCTTCTTAATGAAGGCTTTTTTGTAAACCTTAAGCACAATATGGACATGAACCGTTGCAATTCTTCTGGTTTCGGTCAGCTGTCAAGCTTTTTAATAGTATGCTTAATACCAATAGTGACACTTTGCGGAGGGTAGTCCAGGCTGATCTCAATTTACAGCCTCGTTCAAGTGCCTGCTGGAC
>Ga0307968_1000976_pt1 | contig 22473 bp, 26 predicted proteins | sample OrgLakmetagen650_FD_201834 | JGI IMG/M metagenome (GOLD analysis project Ga0307968, IMG submission 201834) | Saline water microbial communities from Organic Lake, Antarctica - #650 | ecosystem: Environmental > Aquatic > Non-marine Saline and Alkaline > Saline | place: Antarctica: Organic Lake...
GTACAGAGCTCTGATGTGGAGCTCAGACAAGGTGTGTGCGTGTGTGTGCATGTGTGAGTGTATGGAGCTCTGATGAAGAGCTTGGGCAAGGTGTGTGTGCGCGCGTGTGTGTGCATGTGCGTGTGTGTGCGTACAGAGCTCTGATGTGGAGCTTGGGCAAGGGGTGTGTGTGCGCGTTTGTGCATGTGTGTGTGTGTGTGCAGAGCTTTGATATGGAGCTTGGGCAAGGGGTGTGTGTTTGTTTGTGTAAAATTCTCTTTGTATACGTGTGTGAATGTGCAGGTCTTTGAGACATGTTAGTTTATTCAGTGCATGAAGATCCAATGTCAAAAGCTTAAAGTAATCGAATTCGTGTTTTGGATTCGCTTGCTCACAACTCATAATGCACATGTGTAAGCCTCCCAAAGTGTGCAGTGTACAGAGTGCACACACAAGCACTCACACAAACACACTTGCTTACAATGCATTGTGCAGGTGCTCAAAATGCCTGAAGTGTGCAGAGTGTTTGCACACACACACACACATACACACACACATTTACAGGTGCCCACACACACACACACACACACACACACACACTCACACAAACACACTTGCTTACAATGCACTGAGCAGGTGTTCAAAACGCCTGAAGTGTGCAGAGTGTACACTGGATCTTTCAACTCAAACGCACCCATCCGCACGGTGAGTGTGTGCAACATGTTTTCGCCAAGGGACGTGGACATTTAACTGTGTGTTTTGGTGTGTGTGATGTTCAAATAGGAAGACATAGGGATGCGGAAGAGTTTGGGTAGGGTGGGTTAAAAAAGGTGTTGGTTTTCCCTATAGCCAAGTTATCTATTCGGTTTCACTCTCTCAGTTTACTTTGATCAAGGTACCAGGAAGTCTTGATCCCTCCCTTACAGGGTAGTAGTACATTTTTTGCCTGCAAAAATCAGTGCCTCCTGCAAAATGTGTTTGCCTCCTTCAAATTGTGTTTGCCTCCTGCAAAATGTGTTTGCCTCCTGCAAAAAGGGTTTGCCTCCTGCAAAAAGGGTTTGCCTCCTGCAAAAAGGGTTTGCCTCCTGCAAAAAGGGTTTGCCTCCATGCAAAAAGGGTTTGCCTCCTGCAAAAAGTGTTGCCTTCTGCAAAAAAAAGTGGCGCAGCATTTCCCTGCAGTTGATGCATGCAGCTGATGTGTGGCATGCCACATATACTGGCACGTCACATACAAAAACGCACACATATGCTCACACACACACATATGCACACACATCCGCACGCGTACACACACACACATACACACACATATCCGCATGCCGCACACGCGCACACACACACACACGCACACGCACACGCACACACACACACACACACACACACATCCGCACGCGCACACGCACACACACACTCTCTCTTACACACTCACACTATTCAAATTGTTTGCAGGACCGTAACCCTCACGGCAAATCCCTGTTTGAGGCAGAGGAGAAAGAACTGCTGGATTCTCTCTATGCCATCCCAGAGGTGTGTGTGTACATGTGTTTGTATGCGTGTCTGTATGCCATATGTGTATGTGTGTGGTTGAATGGCATGTCAGAGGTATGTGCTGCATCTTATTCCCTCTTTTTACAAACACAGACAGAACGTGCAGGACAGCTGCAGCTGTGCAGTGTGTGTGTGCATTTGTGCGTGTGTATGTGTGTGCGTGTGTGGATGTGTGTGCGTGTATGCATGTGTGTGTATGTGTGTAGGTAGCATTGAAAGATGTGCTGGCGAGCATTGTTTGCTGAGGCCATAACTGCACTGAATGCCATTTGTTGGGTTACACGCACACAGGCCACAACTGCACTGAGTGCAGCAGGCCATATCTGCACTGAGTGCAGCAGGCCATATCGGCAGTGAGTGCAGCAGGCCACGTCTGCACTGAGTGCAGCAGGCCACCACTGCAGTGAGTGCAGCAGGCCACAACTGCACTGAGTGCAGCAGGCCACCACTGCTCTGAGTGCAGCAGGCCACAACTGCACTGAGTGCAGCAGGCCACGTCTGCACTGAGTGCAGCAGGCCACAACTGCACTGAGTGCAGCAGGCCACCACTGCACTGAGTGCAGCAGGCCATAACTGCACTGAGTGCCATGTGTAGGGTTGGCGAAAATCATACATACGTATGTACGGTGCATTTCCGTTATTTTTACCAGGGTTATAACCATGCATACGGTCATACGGTTCTGGCCAACCCTAGCCATGTTGACAGGGAACCAACCGTCCATACTTTATTACTTTGAAATAGATTTATTTGTATCTTGCTCCTAGACTCACCTCAGGCACCACTTCTTATGTTTATGATGGGGAAATAGGGTTGTAGTGAAAACCGTTTTGCAGTGAGGAAGGGAAAGAGCACTGTGGGGTCAGCAATGTTTGTGTGTGTGTGTGCCGTTCACCACACACACACACACACACACACACTGTGGGGTCAGCAAACAGAAGCCGTTCACTGCAAATGAGCAGGGTTGGCCAGAACCGTATATGTACACCGTATATTTGGTATATTCCCTGCCAAAATTACTGTATATACACTGTATATATATATGGTTCTGGCAAACCGTATATATATATATATATATGTTATGGCCAACCGTATAAATATGGTTTTGGCCGATTCTACAAATGAGCATGTCTCACCGCAAATGGACATTCAGCAGGGGTACACCAGAAACATGCCAGAGCCTTAGAACAAACAAAACTCTGTGCGGTGTGCTTGGCAGGGAAATTTTGTATGTTCATTCGTATGGCCGGTCGTATATGTGCATGTGTTTGGGTTTGTGTTGTACTCAAGTATGACTTGTGTGGGTCAGCATGAAGCCATGTTTCAGAGGCACAAGAGGCGGGCTGATTGGTACAGCAACACGCCCAAACACAAACACACATACATACACAAACGCACGCACATGCGCACGCACACATATACACACGTGCATCTCAGCTTTCCAGTATTTGCATGTATCTTACAGTGAATGTGAGGTTTGAGAAAAAACAGTGATCTAGTCCCAACGTCAGCACTTTGAGGGGGGAAACACGTAATTAATGAAAACAGTACGAGCTTCTGCAAAGTCTTTTTGCAAAGTCTTTTTGCTTCTTTCCTGATCAAGCAAGCAAGGCCTTCATGTTCAGCAAATTAAGAAGCCTTGAAAGGCGGAGAAAGAGGGAGATCGCGTTTTCGGAACAACAGAGCATTATCGGGGTGTTTGGACCTGAATACGAACCAAGCAGCTCGAGGAAATTCGTTGCTTTGCGCCAATGCAAGCTTTGCATTTAATGAATCAGATTGGTCACGACACATCCCGAGGGGGTAAAAAACATTTGCGGTACGCGGTGGTATAAATACAGTGCAGCGTCTCAGACTCTTGGTTTAGAACTCGCGTAATCTCGCTGTATACCTTTTGTGGTACAGGTCTCATGTATTGCATGCCTTGTGTGTGAGTGTGTTTGTGAGCGCAGGTGTGTGCCGCTGGAGAGTGATGCACAATTTCACATAAGCATGCACTTCACCTAAACAACCTGTGCTAAAAAAAGTGTCACAGGCTCTGCAGCATAATTGTGTGCTGCATTTAATGTGCGTCGCCACATTTCACGCACGCTGACTGTGTGTGTGTGTCTGTGTGTGTATGTGTGTGTGTGCGTGTGTGCGTGTGTGTCACAGCCACATAATTGAACATGCGCATGAGCAGCACTCAAATTGTCTGTGTGTCTGTGTGCGCACAGGTCTTGTGGCACAAGGGTGAATGAACGCATGCACAGCATAGCTCACGTCATATTGCAGCACTCAAATTGTCTGTGTTTGCTCGTGTGTGCAGAGATCATTCGCAATGTACTGCAGCACTCAGATTGTATGTGTATCTGTGTGCAGAGGTCAATCACAACGTACTGCAGCACTCAAATCGTGTGTGTGTGTGTTTTGTGTGTAGAGGTCACTCACAACGTACTGCAGCACTCAAATTGTGTGTGTGTGTGTTTTTGTGTGCAGAGGTCACTCACAACGTACTGCAGCACTCAAATCGTGTGTGTGTTGTGTGTAGAGGTCACTCACAACGTACTGCAGCACTCAGATCGTATGAGTGTGTGCTTCTGTGTGCGGAGGTCACTCACAACATACTGCAGCACTCAGATCGTGTGTGTATGTGTGTGTTTGTGCAGAGGTGACTCATGACGTACTGCAGCACTCAGATCGTATGTGTATGTGTGTGTTTGTGTGTGCAGAGGTCACTCACAACGTACTGCAGCACTCAGATCTTATGTGTGTTTGTGTGTGAAGAGGTCACTCACATCGTACTGCAGCACTCAGATCGTGTGTGTGTGTGTTTTGTGTACAGAGGTCACTCACAACGTACTGCAGCAATCAGATTGTATGTGTTTCTTTGTGCAGAGGTCACTCACAACATACTGCAGCACTCAAATTGTGTGTGTTTTGTGTAGGGGTCACTCACAACGTACTGCAGCACTCAGATCGTATGTGTATGTGTGTATTTGTGTGTGCAGAGGTCACTCACAACGTACTGCAGCACTCAGATTGTATGTTTATGTGTGTGTTTGTGTGTGCAGAGGTCACTCACAACGTACTGCAGCACTCAGATCGTGTGTATGTGTGTGTTTGTGTGTGCAGAGGTCACTCACAACGTACTGCAGCACTCAGATCGTGTGTGTGTTTGTGTGTGCAGATGTCACTCACAACGTACTGCAGCACTCAGATCGTATGTGTGTTTGTGTGTGAAGAGGTCACTCACATCGTACTGCAGCACTCAGATCGTGTGTGTGTGTGTGTGTGTTTGTGTGTGCAGAGGTCATGTGACCGGAAGGTGAACGAGTTCGTCAAGCGTGCGCGAGCCGCCAAGATCCACATCCTCATCGTAAGTGTTGTGGGTGGGTGTGAGTGGGTATGAATGTGGGTGTGAATGTGGGTGTAGGTGTGGGCGTGGATGTAGGGATGAATGTAAATGAGCAAACGTTGCTTAATATTAATAAAGCTATACCATTCTTAATAAAGAAAATTGCCCGCTTTTGCACTAGTTATGTGTAGAAGATTGTTTCTATCTTTTGCATAAGTTGTACTAGTGTGTGTGTGTGTGTGTGTGTATGTGTGTGTGTGTGTTTGTGTGTGTGTGTTTGTGTGTGTGTATGTGTGTGTTTGTGTGTGTGTGTTTGTGTGTGTGTATGTGTTTGTGTGTGTGTGTGACTGTGCCACGATGCCTATCATGCTCGGCAATGAAAAAAGCGTGCCTCATCTTTGTATGCAATACATTTTATAATTGTTTTGTATATGTGTGTGTGTTATTATGTGTGTTGCAGATGGGGCACCTGCAGGCCATGATGCCTGTACCACGTTCGGTAATGAATAGTGCTATGCCTCATCTTCTTATGCAATTCCTTTATATATGATATACCTTTAGTATTATTGTGTGTGTATGTGTGTTATTGTGTGTGTTGCAGATGGGGCACCTGCGGGCCAAGATGCCTGCCATGTTTGGCAAGGAGAAGGCACAGAGGAAGATCATGGAGAACCTGACAGAGCACTTTGTCCAGGTATTTGTGTGTCGTGTTTTGTGTGTGCGTGCATTGGAGAGCTTAGGCAAAGGAATTAGTTGATGTGTTTATGAGGAGCGAGCTTGTGAGGATGGGCAAGGTTAGAACACATCACACACAAAAAGTTAGAATCCGTGGGGAGCAAGCTGGTGGAAAATGAGTTGTATGCGTGCAATCCAGTGTGTGTATGTTTGTGTGTGTGCGTGTTTGTGCGTGCATTTGTGTATGTTTATGTGTGTGCGTGTGTGCGTGCGTGTGTGTGCGTGTGAGTGTGCATGCGCATGTGTGTGTGCGCACGTGTGTGTGGGGGGGGGGGGGGGCGTACGAGATTAATTTGGTGTCCCTCCCACCAGCTCACAAGTTTGACTGGTACCACGGTTAGCTGCACGCATACAGTTCATTTCAAGCTTCCTTTAGAAAAAAAATGTAAAGCTTGCTCCATATTTTGAGGGTGGTGAGCTTTGGTTGATGTGCCACTGCTATCCAAGATTCCTGCCTGCTACGTATCAGGGAGTGGGTTTTTGTTTCTTCATCAGGCATCTTCATCTTCAGGCATCCTCAACCGGCATCTTCATCTACAGGCATCTTCATCTACAGGAATCTTCAACCGGCATCTTCATCTACAGGCATCTTCAACTACAGGCATCTTCATCTTCATCAGGCATCTTCAACATCCCTGATTTTGTAACTAGCCTCACTGTATGACTTGTGACGTTAGGCCTTCACACTTCACGCTTTTCATAAACATTTTTATATTTTTGGTCAGCCTAAAATAGCAGCTTTAATTCAAATCCTTGTGCAACCGTTGGCATGCAGCTCGTAACCGCCTGCCCACTTTCATACAGCGCATGCTCACTTTCAGACAGCGCATGTCTACTTCTATACAGGGTCTGCCCACTTTCATACAGTGCATGCCCATTTTCATACAGCGCATGCCCACTTTCATACAGCGCATGCCCACTTTCATACAGCGCATGCCCACTTTCATGCAGCGCCTGCCCACTTTCAGACAGCGCATGCCCACTTTCATACAGCGCCTGCTCACTTTCATACAGCGCATGCCCACTTTCAGACAGCGCCTGCCCACTTTCAGACAGCGCATGCCCACTTTCATACAGCGCATGCCCACTTTCAGACAGCTCACTTTTAGACAGCGCACTTTCACCGCCTGCTCACTTTCAGACAGCGCACTTTAGAAACAGCGTGTTCCCATAAAAACCCATACAACATTTCATACCGTCAGACAGCGCACTTTAGAAACAGCGTGTTCCAATAAAACACCATACAACATTTCATGCCATCGCGTGATTTAAATCATTCTTCCTGCCTTTCACAATTAAATGTAAATTAATGCGTCCCCTAGGCCAGCGCAGAGTCTGCCATTGTAAGTGGCGCATGCAAGCACCGCCTTGAGGCTAATCATGTATGTTCCATCCTTTAGCATACCTGTCGGTCGTCTGTAGCAACCCTCACACTTTGCCTGCCTGTTGTCTGCAGCACCAGCCACTCAGCCTCTGACATTCTGTCGCACCCCTCCCACTTTGCCTGCCTGTTGTCTGCAGCACCAGCCACTCAGCCTCCCTATATTCTGTAGCACCCCTCACACTTTTCCTGCCTGTTGTTTGTTTGTAGCACCAGCCACTCAACCTCAGACATTCTGTCGCACACCTCACACTTTGCCTGCCTGTTGTTTGTTTGTAGCACCAGCCACTCAACCTCAGACATTCTGTCGCACCCCTCACACTTTGCCTGCCTGTTGTTTGTTTGTAGCATCATCCACTCAGCCTCCGACATTCTGTAGCGCCCCTCGCTTTTTGCCTGCCTTCGCAGTAATTGCTTGGTTGCCTCAGCACAAGTGCATTGCTAATTGCTACAAGCGCTGCTGCCAGTGCCCTGGACAGGCAGCTGACAGAACCTGTTTGTGGTCGCTTAAACAAAGATTCCCCCATTTGCAATATAGAGGGCTGGCCAGAACGGTGTATGTACTCTAAATATGACCGGATACCTGGTGATTCTCCTGCCAGAAATGCCGTTAATACACCGTATATATATATATATCGTTCTGGCCAATTCCACAAGTATACACTCACTCGCATGAACACATACGCCAAACGCACACAACACACACACACACCGTCACACAACACACACAAATACATTAACTTTTACACAACACACACACACGAATACATGTACACACACACACATACATGTATACACACATACACACGTGCACAGATCATGAAGGAGCACCACCTGCCCCCCGGAGACTTCCCAGACCCCGCGGCCTTTGCTGAAATCCTTGGTGCTTGGGACCTCACGGTACGTGTGTGTGTTTTTGTTGTGCGTTTGTTTATGTGTGTGTGTGTGAGTGCGTCTGAGTGCATGCTATGTGTTGTGTGCTGTGTGTGGGTAGGGTGGGGGGGGGGGGGGTGGGGTTTGGAGAGAGGAAGAAGACCTCCTGAATGGTAGAATGGGGTTATGAGAGGGGAAGAAGAAAACCTGCTGAAGACAGTATGTGTGACCTCACAAAGGTACCGCCGATGGTACAGGATGCAGTAGCCCTCAAAATAATTGCTTGCTGTGTGTACAAAATCTACACAGATCCCTAATTCATAGGTGTGTTGCAAGCTACCCTGCAGGTAATTGATTTAACTTGCGTTCGTGTGTTTGTACGTTGTCAGCAACAGCCAAAAGGGTGAGCAGCAGTGCCTTTGGAACGTACAAGTACCCTCCAAGATGAATGATCATGTGTCACTTTTTTGCGTGGAAGCTGCCCACCTGAAGGAGCATGATAATGAGCTGAAAAAGCCAGGTCACGGTATAATGCCTGTTGATGCCCTTAGTGTTGCTGCGCAAGGTAACCCCAAAATTGAAACAAAATGGATTTGTATCCAGACAGTGATTTACATCGTGGCTTCCTGTCAGATGGCCCAAAGTCTCTCTGCCTCTGACTAAGGTCCAAAGGCTCTCTGACTCTGACGAAGGCCCAAAGGCTCTCTGACTCTGACGAAGGCCCAAAGGCTCTCTGACCCAAAGGCTCTCTGACTCTGGCTAAGGCCCAAAGGCTTTCTGACTTAAAAGCTCTCTGGCTCTGGCTAAGGCCCAAAGGCTCTCTGACCCAAAGGCTCTCTGACTCTGGCTAAGGCCCAAAAGCTCGCTAACCCAAAGGCTCTCTGCCTCTGACTAAGGCTAGCCTTGAGCTCCCGCACACCGGAGTTTCCCAAACTGGAGAAGGACATGCGGCTGAATAGATACTGATCTGACGTGGGCAGTGATTCAAATCAAAGCTCACTGTCTTGTCTGTGTCCTGCGCACAGGAGTTCCCCAAACTCGAGAAGAGCATGCTGAGGCAGATGGATAACGTGCTGTCCGTGGACATCCCCAGCCTGATGAAGCTCTTTGAGAACCCCTACCACGCTCCACGTTAAACGTGTTGTTATGAGCTGCCTATGAGATAAGGTCAAACTCAGCTAAGGCCTGCAGGGAGCAGGGCTGCAGCTGGAGTCCATTGTCGAGTTATAAGTTACCCTGACTGACGACAGACACAGCCTGCGTGCATTAGTGGGCATGTACATGTGTGCACCACGGAACAGACGTGGTTATGACGTCTGTCGTATACTGCCCTGGCACACCCTGTGCAAGGGGGGAGGGACAGAGAGAGACGTAGTGATGCTTTAAGCAGCTCAGGGATCAGCCACTGCTTTACCTTAAATTATATGTGTATGTGTGTGTGTGTGTGTCCTTGATACATGTCGTTTTTATACATTCAGCTGTTTACAAACATATTTCATCAGCGTGTGTGTCGTGATTAATTAAGAGACTGTGTGTCGACAGTGGTTCGTGTTTATGCATGCCTCAAGTCGCTGTCCGTGACGTAGCAGGAGTATGAAAACACAACAGCAAGGAATATGAGCAAGTGATGTATTATGTTTTATTTGGTCGATGTTCTCACTTGTAATGTCTTATGAGGTAATGAAATTGTGACCATGGCAGTACACTGGGCACCCAATTTATCCGGGTATCTCCGGAACAGCCTGTATTAAATTTCAGGGATCTCCAAAACTGCTTTTAAAATTATACAAGGTGTTATAAAATTCCTTGTCTTACAGCAAGGCGAAAGCGAAAGGCTGAAGTCTTTTTAGGAGGGCTTGGTATGGTGGTGATGGAAGAAAGAGTTGCTTGTGAAAAATTAGGATCTAGATTATAATAAAGAGACCTAAAAGAAAAGAAAAAAAGGCTACGCTAGTATAATAAAGAGATCTCAACAATAATAGGCATATGGTGAAAAACACACAGAAAATGTTCTTTGTGCTTATGTACTACTCTCGCTAACGCTCCTGGTGATGACTATCACGCTAACTAGTCCCGCTGACTAGTCCCGTCGGCGCTCCCGGACTACTCCTGCTGACGCAGGCTAGAAAGTCAATCACAATCTACTCAGAGGCTCCGACGTTGCTGATAAAACTCTTAAACAGCTGGCCCTGAGGGAAATTTTTTCTATAGCATCTATTGGCTTACGAAAGATTAAAAAGATCTTCATATTATGCAATCACTATCAACACGGCTCAGTTACCTACCTCGAGGCTTTGGTATCCATCCAATTACCATGACGCCTTGCAAGCACACAGCACCCCCTCTACAAACTAGGAACTGGTACGTATCCAATTACCACAGACCCTTATCAAAATGGCACTGCCAATGGAGCCAATAGCATAGCAACGCTTACCTAACAACATCCTGTGTCCCTGTAAACACCAAGTACATCATTATGAAGTACAGAGCAGGAAACCTGTACAACCAAAAGCATGCGGTATGGTTTAAGCACTCAATACACCTAACTTGCCCCCTCTGCCCTCAATTAGACAGTGCCTTGCATATCCTTTCTGGATGCCAACACACGCAAATAAGAAATATGATCACTAAGAGACACAACTTAGCATGCAGCATGATCTTCAAAGCCATCAGCAAGACAGGCTCCCTGAGATCCTGCTTTGTATGCATGGATATAGGTAGCAGTGTACGGCTGATCATGCAAAATCTTCAGATTCCCAATACAGCTGAAACCAGAATTATAGGCTCTTTTCACCCCGCTCCTCAGACAAAAATAGCGGCGCTGCGCTTGGGGACCCTTGGTCGTGCAACTCAGCAAGTCTTGCGCGAAAGGCATGGCAGGTGTGCAAACTTCCACAGCTATAAGACGTTGTGGGTGATGCAAGATGTCTGTTGGAACTTCCTGAAATTTTCAATCCTGGACACACACGTTATCACAACAACACGTGGCCTGATTGCAAATGTGCTCCGATGTTGTAGCTTCCTGCTTATCGCGAAATTGCAACAACATGACCCCGCTCAGGAACCGGGCTTGCATTTCGCGGTATCGCCATTTGAGACAGTAAGGCCCAGTATGTCTGAACTAAGTCTCTTTTCCAGCTGTATAAAATAAGTCTCCTTTACAGCTGTATAATTTATATCGAGGAGCTCAAATTAATTTGGGCACTTTTCCAACCAGGGCACTGTTCAACAATCGGAAAGCCGTTTCCATGCTTGTGGTGTTATCACCCTTGCGTAGTTTTCTTTTCTTTTCTATTATCATCTGCCATAGGAGCCGGTTTCAGATCAAGCGTGCAGCCCTCCTGACCCCCGTTGATCATTTCCTTTGTGGTGGGGGAGCTTTACGGTACCTGGTACCAAAGTGGCTCCCTTTCTTTGATTTGTATGGAGAGTGGCTTACACCGCCCGCATATTTTATCCTCTCTTTTCCCACTTTTTGCTTAACCGCGTGGGAATGCGTAGTGCTACCAATGGATGCAACCAGTTGCTATAAGTAGGAACGTTAGGCAGTAAAAAATGCTACACGGCAAACCCCAGGTTAATAAAAGCATAGAAGGCCGAGGGATCATCCGAATGAGAAGGAAATTATTGCATTTTTTTACATTTGACGGCTCTCTGAACCTCTTCTTCCAACAAAAAATCGACATAACTACAAAATCATAGGGATGCACGTAGCCAGAAACGGTGGAGAAGCAAGCCATTAGCGTGCTGAAGCAATGGCCATCCTGATCACAATCAAGATCTTAAACAAATGTTCCACTTTTTCGACGTATTGCTTATTTCGATGGCACAAATAGAAGTCCAGTGCAATGCGAATCCAATGCAGGTTTGATTCCAAAAGTAGCCCTTTTTTACATGATTGATGTGGGGATTGAATACCACTGCCATACAGAAATCTCTTATTTTACCCTTCCACTGGCAGGAAATGAGAGCTGGTGCAATGTGCACACACAGCAGGGCACAATACACAGATGCATTCTGCTAAAAATGAGTGGGTGCGGCAGCAGCAGCAGCAGCAGCAGCAGCAGCAGGCTAGCTACTGGGCCTCCTCTTCGTCTTCAGGTTGCACAAAGAGGGCCACTTGTGTGCCTAAGCCCGTTGCGTCTAAGGGCATGTCAAAGGTGTCATGGCCGTACACTCGCCGAGGATAGCTGCTGACCTGCAGCGTGCACCAAATGGAATTTAGGGGGGCTAGTGAATACCCTCTGGCTGGTGAATACCAAACTTGATGGTGCAACAGCTGCTGATACGCTTTGCTGATGATTTCATTGTGTGTGTTTGCGTGTGTGTGTGTGTGTGTGTGCGTATATGTCTGTGCGTGTGTGTATGTGTGTGTGTATGTGTGTGTGCGCGTGTGTGTGTATGTGTGTGTGCGTGCATGAGCGTGTGTGTATATAGGGGTAGCCGCTCAGAGGCTCTCTCTTTGCTATTGGGCTAATGTGCTATCTTGAGCACTGATATAAATGAATTGAAATGCTCTGGTGCTTACTTATTCAATCACTGGTGCTCACTTATTTGATCACTGGTGCTCACTTATTTGATCACTGGTGCTCACTTATTCAGTCACTGGTGCTCACTTATTCAATCACTGGTGCTCACTTATTCCATCACTGGTGCTCACTTATTCAAATGCACTAATGCTCATTTATTTAATCAGGAGCTCAAAACGGACAGATGAATGCGGGGACAGCTGTTGGTCTGTGAAGCGTGTGCCCTGAAGCAGTGCTTTTTGATGCATTTTGCACAGGGCACAGGTACGTAGCACTGTTCTCTGCGATGCAAGTACAAACTATGAAACTAGTCGCTGGGTCCTCCATCAGTATTGGTACCACATCTTGCTACTGAAGGCTTGACAGATGACAATACCCCTGATTTTTTGCGCCACACGCCATAACTATCTGAGATGTCGATCCCAAGCAGATTCTATGCATATAAAACCTAGATTTTTGAGGAACAAAGCATTTTTGCATTAATCTCTTTTCAGTGGACCCCTTCTACCTCACATTCAAACACGCACCTACTTTTTGACCCACAAATAAAATGCATCCACATGGTGTAAACTTATATATATACACACACACACAGACAAACACAGACACACGCACATACACACACAAGCACACACACACCCAACCCACCAGGGAGTACTTCCAGTAGTTTGTGGATTCCAGGGAATCTACGAAATCATATACGGTGCCCAACTTGGACCCAGGAGGAAAGGAGCGCTGTACGGTGCAGAGCACAGACGACGTGAGCCTTTGTTAATATATGAAGTATGGTTGTCACTGTATGAACTTGTATGAATTTGTATAAACTTGTATGAACTTGTCGTTGTATAAAACATGAGGTCGTATCATAGGTTCAAGACAGCTGATCTAGAAAGCTCCAAACACTGTGGCGAGCTAGGTGTGAGACGGATTAATGATGAGATAAGAATGATGACAATGATGACAATGATGACAATGATGAGCTTGAAAGCATCAGATGACAATGTGTGACAAGTCGCCACCAGCCCTTTCGATTGCTTACGGGTGACGAGTGGTAGCGCCTCACTGCACACATACTTCTTCCCCTCATCATATCACATACTATCGTACGTATACTATCATATGTGTAGTACACATGTGCAGAGCAAGAAAGCAATGCTGCAGAGGAAAGCTCCGATTCTCTTTCATTACAGACGGACACACAACCATGCTACACACATTTGCACAACACACATGTACATACGTACGCACACACATACACACTACGTGCTCACACAAACACGCTTACACAATGGAATATGTACGTATGCACACACACATACTAATGCACACACCTGTGCATTAGAGCCATCTGGAAGCCTCACTCTGACTAGTACCACCGGGGATTCAGGACTGCCAGACCCAGGAGCAGGTGTGGCAAGTAGGCTGGCTCGTTTAGCTTCCCTGCGCAGGGCTATGGCTGCGCCACGCTCCCTGCTACGCTGCTGTGCAACTTCTTGCTCTGACCTGCACACACACACGCGTGCGTGTGTGTGTATGTATGTATGTTTGAGTGTGTGGGTGCATGTGTGTGTATGTTAGTTTAAGTATTACTTGCATGTGTTTGTGTGGTGTGTGTGTGTGTGTGTGTCTGTGTGTGTGTGTGTGTGCGTGCGTGCGTGCTTGTGTGTGTGTGCATGTGTATGCCAAGTACTCCACAGGCAACACGAGAGGCAACATGAACAGCCCGACTGCACGCCTACAACAGCCCCTCAGAGGCCCCACACATCCTTTCTCTGCCCATTTGTGATCATCCTCCAGCCAAACAACGCACACCATCTTGGTACTCCCGTAACACAGATCAGTGTCTCTGTGCTCGTTCAAAAGGCTCGAGCACGTTGCCGCATCTACATCTATACTTCAAGCAATAGCAACATTTAGTGTACGCTAGCTCACTGTTCTTGCTAGGTACCTACTTCACTCCACCAGAACAAATTGCTATGCAGTGAGAACCACTCCCCACAATAATTAAGTAATAGGACCATAAGGTTTCTGAGTCCACAAGGTTTCTGGCAGCACCCTGTAGAGCAACACCTATAGTATATGCGCCTCTGTCCTTTTTTAGAGCCACAAGCTCTGCCACTGCACCCACTACTACCGACCACATATGTCCGCCAAGCGGCCCACCTCATGCACGCCTTCACCTTTTCTTGAGCCGACACAAACTCACCGACGCACACAACACCACATACGTGCACACATACTAACACACTACCACTGTCCATTCCTGCTTAAAGCCATCAAGTTTCACCTGTACACCACCCTCCTTAACAAACCCTCCTCGGTGGTGTTTGCATTATGTCTGCATTATGTTTCTTTCCTTTTGGACCCTCCCCTCGCACGCCTCTACTTCTTCCTGACAAACACACACACATACTTTTTCCCCTTCCTACTTCTTCCCCTTCCTACTTCTTCCCCTCGCACGCCTCTACTTCTTCCTGACACACAAACACACACATACTTTTCCCCCTTCCTACTTCTTCCCCTCGCACGCCTCTACTTCTTCCTGAAACACAAACACTCTACTTCTTCCTGACACACAAACACATACAAACTAAACCTCTGTCCACAACCGATCCACCTCGCACAAGCCGTAGCATTCTGCTGAAACGCAATCACGCAGCACACAATTTCACACCATACACCATACACACCTCTAAAATCTCTGACCACAGCTGACCTACCTTGCACGGGCCTCTGCATGTTCCTGAGCCACACGCTCCGCCTCTGCACGCACGCGCTCCTCAGCCCGCTGCTGGTCACGCTGACGGTCAGTTTCAAGTGACGCCTGCAACACAGAGCACCCACACAACACACTTGAGAGCAGTTGCTGTGAAGCAGCTTGCGGTGTGGGAGATCAAGTCTGCCTCCAGTGACGCCTGAAACACAGAGCACCCACACAACACACTTGAGAGCAGTTGCTGTGAAGCACGCTTGCGGTGTGGAGATCAGGTGCGCGTTGAGTGGTGGTAAACATTGCTGTAGATCACACTTGCGATGTGGGAGATCAGGTGCGCGCTGAGTGGCACCGGAAACACTAAATCAATCCACACAACACACGTGAAAGCAGTTGCTGTGAAGCACGCTCGCGGTGTGGGAGATCAGATGCTTTGAGTGTTGCTAAATGAAATACAGAGCACACACACACACACAAACACACACTCATACCTCGTACTCTGCGTTCTGATCTTGCATCAATCTCCGGTCCAGGTCTTGCACCACTCGCCGCCCATGCTCCTGACATTGGTAGAGCGCGCAAGTTGTTTTAAACATATCAATCAGACCTCATCGTATTGCGCAATCACACACCTATACATCAGGAATGTAGATCCATAGGTTTCCAAAACACCGTATTCATGGTTGTTACAGGAAACATGCTGCGCAATCACACAACTGTACATTATGGATGAACAAGCTGTGTGTGCAGCAATGTGCAGCTCTGCAGTTTCTGTGCCTGGCGCTGTTGCTTGTTTGATTCTGATACTGCAGTGTCATTGTAACTTGTCTGATCCTGCAGTGTCATTGTAACGTGTCTGATCCTGCAGTGTCATTGTAACTTGCCTGATCCTGCAGTGTCATTGTAACTTGCCTGATCCTGCAGTGTCATTGTAACTTATTTTCTCCTTCTGGTACTCTGCTGGTCCTACCTCTCTGACCGGGCCTTTTTGTCTGCTGCTCAAGGGGTTTACCGTACTCAGTACCAAAGTGGCTTTATTTTCCACAGTCAATGTGGGGAGTGGTTTTCACTGCCTGCGGAGTTTTTCTCTTCTTCGTACTGCAGCAAATGTCATCACTCTACCACCATCACCGCCACCACCACCACTATCCCCACGGTTGCCTTCCTTACTCACCTGTTCTTTTTTTGCACATCTGCTCTCTAAGCGACCAACATGGACTTAAGACTTGTGGTCAGCCAAAGCAGCAGCAGCACCACCACCACCATCACCACCACCATCGCCACTGCCACCAGCAGCAGCAGCAGCAGCACCATCACCACCACCGCCACTGCCAGCAGCAGCAGCAGCAGCAGCGTCAGCAGCAGCAGCACCATCACCACCACCGCCACTGCCAGTAGCAGCAGCAGCAGCAGCAGCAGCAGCACCACCACCACCACCACCACCACCACCACCACCACCACCACCACCATCAGCAACAGCATCACGACCTCCATCACTGCCTGTGGCCTCCCCCACTCACCCGTTCTTGCATGTCTGCCCTCTGAGCCACCAGGAGGGCCCCATGGTCTGCCACAGCACCTGCTAGAACTTCTAAGAGCATTCCCGGCTGCAGCAGCACGCAGCCCTGAGCAGCACACACTAGAGACACCTGCACGTTTGTGGGAGGGTTTGAATGTCTGCGTACACATGCGAGTGCTCAAATTCCCACTGACAAAATGAAGCCAGAAATGTGACTCCACTTTGATGCAGAACTAATGCAAGATGCGTTTGTCCATTATCGTACTTTCGAAGTGTGAATGACAGCACGTTTGAGTCCAACCTTGTACTTTCAAATTGTGAATGGCTGCACGTTTGGGTCCAGCCTTGTACTTTTTTACTTGTGAATCTCTGTACGTTCGGATTTTTTTTCCTGTCACACATGGTGCGCACACACGCGCGCACACACACACAAACACACACACACTCACACAAACACACACACTCACTCAGACACACACATACACACGCACTGTGTACGCATGGTTCTGACAGAACCTATACACGCTACAGATGCTACGCCTCATTCGTAAACAAGGAGGGCACAGTGTGAAAAGGATCTTGAGAGTGAAACCTCAGGGCTATCGTCTTGTTTTAACAGGTCATGACGGAACTAGAGACAACGATTGAGGAATCTCGATAAAGGAACGGGCAACCATTGCCCCCCCTTCCACCAGAGTTTTCCCAGTAACACACGGTAACGCCGAGAGCTGTATGACACTGAGAGCCCAGCAACACCCAGAGCTGTAGGATACTGAGAGCCCAGTAACGCCGAGAGCTGTAGGAGAGCTGTGTACGACCAGTAACGCCGATAGCTGTAGGATACTGAGAGCCCAGTAACGCCCAGAGCTGTAGGATACTGAGAGCCCAGTAACGCCCAGAGCTGTAGGATACTGAGAACCCAGTAACGCCCAGAGCTGTAGGATACTGAGAGCCCAGTAACGCCCAGAGCTGTAGGATACTGAGAGCCCAGTAACGCCCAGAGCTGTAGGAGAGCTGTGTACGCCCAGTAACACCGATAGCTGTAGGATACTGAGAGCCCAGTAACGCCGAGAGCTGTAGGATACTGAGAGCCCAGTAACGCCCAGTAATGCCGAGAGCTATAGGATAGCTGGCCTGAAGCGGGACTGCCAGGCATCCAGGTCAGCATTCCTAGAGCCGCAGTTGTAGTCCTGATGGAGGGACGGGCCTCGGTACCATGTTTCCTTACCAATAGGAAGACACACCATGCAGTGTGCAATGCATCCTCATTGATGGGTACAACGCGCCATATTTCGTTAGGGTTAGTCCCTTAGGGTTAGGGCCCAGGCCCTTCATTGGTAGGCCCTTTGGGATAGAGCCTAGGCCCTATATAGGTAGGCCCTTTGGGATAGAGCCTAGGCCCTATATAGGTAGGCCCTGAGGGTTAGGGCATAGGCCCTTCATTGGTAGGCCCTTAGGGTTGGGGCCTAGGCCCTATATAGGTAGGCCCTTCGGGTTGGGGCCTAGGCCCTTTATTGGTAGGCCCTTAGGGTTGGGGCCTAGACCCTTCATAGGTAGGCCCTTTGGGATAGAGCCTAGGCCCTATATAGGTAGGCCCTTAGGGTTGGGGCCTAGGCCCTTTATTGGTAGGCCCTTAGGGTTGGGGCCTAGACCCTTCATAGGTAGGCCCTGAGGGTTGGGCCCTTAATAGGTTGAAGCACATCCTGCTCCTTCATAAACAAATAAAACACTTAAAAGTAAAAGCACAACATGCAGTCTCTGATCTGCACCCATTTCCTTGCCAGGGCCGAGGGTCCCACACAGTCCCCAAACATAATTTACCCATCAATCACTGTTTTCTCTACTGTACAAAACACATCAATCACTGTTTTCTCTGACTGTACAAAACCCATCAATCACTGTTTTCTCTGACTGTACAAAACACATCAATCACTGTTTTCTCTGACTGTACAAAACACATCAATCACTGTTTTCTCTGACTGTACAAAACACATCAATCACTGTTTTCTCTGACTATACAAAACACATCCATGTGGTCGATGAACAGCTACAGACACATCAAGGCAGTCTATACAAAGCTATTAACCAATCAACGCACTCTTTGGAAAGCTGCACCCACCTTGTTATCCGGTCCGAGAGTCAGGAGAGCCACAAAGGGGTACGTTGTAGCCCCAAGACCCGTAGAGAGCTGCGCGCATGTGTGCATTTGTGTGTGTGTGTGAGTGTGTGGGCATGTGAATGTGCCTGTGTAGTGTGTGTGTGTGTGTATGTGTGTGTGGACATTGGGTAAGGTGTGCTCCCAGCATGGCTCTTGTGAATTTTCCTGTGCAAACGCTTCTTAGCTTTCAGCACACCTCCTATCCCTGATTTCATTCATTTGCATGTCTCTCTGTTTAGAAACGCTGTGGGGCTGTAGAATTAGAGCTGCTGTTGTGTTCAGTGAGTCACTGTGCAGCCTTGACACAGCAACACAGTGAGCAGACTGCAAGCACAACAACACGTCACACTAATATATACACACACACTTACACGCACGCACACACACATGCACATGCACACACACATGCACACACACACACTCACACGCAAACACGCGCACACACACACTTGCACACACGTGCACGCACATGCACACACACACACTTGCACACACGTGCACGCACATGCATACACACACACGCACACACATGCTAGCACGCACATCTCACCGTGTGTGCATCTGAGTGGCGGACATCGCCCCCCCAGCACACAAATTGCTGCTGTGCCAGCTCCACTAGCTCCGGAGAACACAGTACACTGTGGCAGAACTGGTTCGTGTCCTGCAGGTGTGTGTGTGTGTGTGTGCTACACAGCATGTGCATTAGTGATTATTTATATTTTATATACCTTGTATTTGTGCGTGCGTGTATGTGTATGTGTGTGTTTGTGTACTTACGACCCTGTGGTATAAGTATAAGCGTGTTTGGTGGTGTGAGGGGAGCACGTGTGCGCATGTATATAAATATGTGTTCCTCACACAGCTATGTTTTGCGTTGCATTTGTGTTTCCTTGGGGCTAGTACAGCTGCAAGGTCAGGCAAACAAGTACGATACGCACTGCACAAGGGACAAAACGGGGCAAAGTGAGCAGGACAGAGGTTTAATTACGACCAAACACACAAAAGCAATACACACTGCACGAGAACAGGCAAGGGAGAACGAGCAGCAGGGGAGGCCAAAAAACAAATGCAATACGCACTGCACGAGCGAAGGCAGAGAAAAGCGAGCAGGAAGGGAGGGTTAATCCCAACCCTACACGAGGGCAATACGCACTGCACGAGAACAGGAAAGGGAGAATGAGCAGCAGGGGAGGCCAAAAAACAAATGCAATACGCACTGCACAAGAACAGGCTAGGAAAAAAAAGCATTCTGGGACAAAGACACAGGTGTGTGCCAGCACCACAAGCTTGTGGCCATCACACCAATTGCACAGGATAAACACACAGACAGGCAGCCTCACGCCTACAAGATGCGGATCACGATCTCACAATGTTTTTGCCGTTACGGCATTGCAAGAGCACACACACACACGCACACACACACGCACACACACACACATACACACACACACACACACAACACACACACACACACGCACACACACAACGCACCTGATGCTCTGGCGAGTGGAGGTACACCAACAGAAACTTGTGCTCAGACCTAGCCTGTATGCTGGCCTGCTTCACCCCCACCGCCACAAACGGAGGGTGCCGCTCTCCGTACACGTCCTGTGTGTATGCGTGCATGCACGCGTGAGTTTGCGAGTGCGTGACATGGCCGCACTGCACATCACCGTATGGCTATGTGTGTGTGTTTGTGTGTCTGTGTGTTTGTGTGTGTGTGTCTGTGTGTGTGTGTGTGCACTTTGCAATATTAAAATGGCCTGCCTCACCCCCAGCGCCACAGACAGTGGGTGCTGCTACAAACCTGTGAATCTGCATGGAAACATGCGTGCGGTCTTGAGTGCATAAGTGTGTGTGTGTGTGTGTGTGTGTTTGTGTGTGTGTGTGTGAGTGTGTGTGCGCGTGCGTGTGTGTTTAAATGCTCCAATGAGTGCAGTGAATCAATGTGCACATCTCTGATGGGTTGCCCCTTGTGTTCCTCTGCGTGTGTATGGACATGCATAGGGTTGGCCACCAAATATACGGTCATACATGGTGTATATACATGATTCTGGTCAACCCAAAACACGCATTAAAAAGAGGAGAAGAAAAAGATGTAAAGGTTTCGCTAGGTGATGATAGCACAGCCAGCATGGTTACGGACACATGCATGTACTTGGGTGACAAATTTGAATGCAGCGTGTGTCCGTCTTTGTCATGGTAAACATTGGACGCCAATATCAACATTGCAAAGACACCAACGGACATATTTCCAAGACACCAAAACAACGACAATACAGGTTGAGCAGCCATTCCAGGTTGAATGCCTTTGTAATCCATACTAAACTAAAACTAAACAAAACAACGACGAACACGCTGCCGAGGGCCAGCGCCCTGTGGTCAGAACGTCAAAGGTAGACGAGCAAAGCAATATAGAGTAGGGTTGGCCAGAACCATACATATATACGTATATACTTTGTATATACGGTATTTAAAGCAGAGAAATCACCATACATACGGTCATATACGGTGTGCATATACAGTTATGGCCAACCCTACGAAGGAGCGCACCACACGCTGCACGGGCGAGCACTTTTTTTGGCGTACCTTGAATCTTTGGATGAATGCGCGTGCTTGGGATGCTGGGTCGGGTATCTCACCGCGGCTTAACAACGCACGCAGGGCACCTGCCAAGGTGCACATGGATGGGCACGGGGCACGCGCAGTATGAGTGTGTGAGAGTGTGATGCATTTCTACATGCGGAGAAAGCATTTGTTTTTGTCCTTGTTTTATGTTTGCTGATGTAAAAATGCATGACAGGTATAAGCACGTGCGTGTACAAATTCATAGCAGAGACCAGAGGAAGTGCCAGTTGGCTGCGTTCCGGCACCTGCCCAGTTTGATGAGGGGCTGGTTTCAAAAGGGATGAACAATACTTAATTGATAAGTGCGGAGACGAGCATTTGCATGCACAGCACTCTATCCTTGGTACTCTACATGTTGCTTCGCTCCCAAACATAGGGGCATTCTTGTTCATAGCCTTGTTCATAGCCGCACCTCTGATCCCATTCATGAGTGACCGTGGCAGCAGGCGGTCTCCAAGGAATGTGACAGACGCGAAGCTGAAGGCCAGGGCGTGGGCGACTGTGTGCAACCCAACTCTCAATAGCACAAATGGGAAGCGGGTGGCCATGTTCAGAAGCTGCAAAGGCCCTCGAGAACGGGAGGGAATTGGGGGAGGATTGCGTTGGGCAGGTGCCAAAGGACGAGGAGGGGGTGAAATGTTGAGGGCTGGGCGAGGGGGGGGAGGAGGAGGAGGAGGAGGAGGGCGGGGAGGAGGGATGGCAGCACTATTGTCTGCAAATCGTCGTACAAGGAAGCGTGCATGTTTGTGTATGTAATTTGTGTGTGCTGTGTATGTGTGCGTATGTGTGTATGTGTGTGTGTGTGTGTGTGTGTGTGTCCGTGATCGTGTGTGTGCGTGTGTGTGCGCTGTGTATGTGTGTGTTTGTGTATGTTTGTGTTTAGGAGTGTGTGTGTGTGTGTGTGTGTGTGCGCGCGTGTGCGCGTGGGCGCACGTGCGTGCATGTGTGTGTGTGTGTGCGTGTGTGTGCGTGTGTGTGTGTGTGTGTTTGTGTGTGTGTGTGTGTGTGTGTGTGTGTGTGTGTGTGTGGGTGTGTGTGCGCGTGTGTGTGTGTGTGTGTGTGTGTGTGTGTGTGT
>Ga0307968_1000981_pt1:0-7500 | contig 22402 bp, 34 predicted proteins | sample OrgLakmetagen650_FD_201834 | JGI IMG/M metagenome (GOLD analysis project Ga0307968, IMG submission 201834) | Saline water microbial communities from Organic Lake, Antarctica - #650 | ecosystem: Environmental > Aquatic > Non-marine Saline and Alkaline > Saline | place: Antarctica: Organic...
ATGTATCGGTACCGAACATTTACGGCACCAGTTCATCCACTTATTTGATAATATTTCTGAAGGTGATATCAAAGGTTTTGTTTTTCAACATAACTCCGAAGTTTACAAATTTATTAGTGCAGCTGTCAATCTTTTTGATTGATTTATTTGTTGGGACCTATAGGTTGAGCAGCCATGCCAGGCTGGAGGCCTTTGTAATCCAAACTAAATTAAACTAAACTTCCCACCTCAGTTTGAGGATGACCCAGCTCGTTTGAGGACCTTTATGAACCAACCTGATATTTTTGAAGTTGCCTCTTTTGTAGCTTAGTGCCTAGCCCTGTTCCCTTGATTTTTCTAGCGTTTCTTTTGGTTTGGTTACAGGCTTTTTTCCAAGCTTCCGCTCAGATGCCCACCAGAGGTATATATAGCGATGTAACCTTACCCTTACCCTTGTGCACCATGTTTGATGTTCCACCCTCTCTCATTGTGCATGTGCTGCTCCTCACACAAGTTTAATGTAAGATATTTGCCTCCCTCATTCCTTGGCATCCTCAAACAATTCTCACAATCTTTACAATGTATTACATACGCAGCATGGCAGTCGCACGTTTTGACTGATGGCTTTATCTGTATACTTTGTCAGGATGCTTGTGCACAATGTTATTAGTTTTGTGTATTGCCCAATGGTTACATTAGGCGGTAATTTTAAGCCAGGCTGAATGCTTGTGCACACGACCCTCCTGATGCTCATAAAGTGGCCTAGTAGAAGCCGACTTTGATTGTGAGGGGCTTCAGGTGCTGAATCCACATCATACTAGGTGTATAAACTGTGACAGCGAAATGCTTTGCCATTTCAGTGATTTCTTTAAACACGCAGTTTTACCTTCACTCTTTTCTTCAACCAGGACGTTACGCGGCTGTTGAACAATTTATTTCAATGGTAAATAACATGGCTGACGGTCACCATCCCAACTTGGTTGGGAAAGTGCGCCAATGAAGCATGGACATAAATTACATGGAAACGAACAGCTCCATCTTTCTCAGCTAAGAATATCTAACAAAATAGAAAGCATGGATGTAAACACACTTGTGCAGCGGCTCTGCACCACGATGCAATATACATTCAACCACGCACCCACTCAAACAGGGAGTGTGGCATGTAGCATGATACACATACATGCACAAAAATACACCAGCCATGAGAAGGCTCAAGGAATCAGCAGTTCTCTCTGCCAGGTTCTGCAGCAGTAAAGCCAATCAATTGCAATGGAAACAGCTCCATCCCTGAACGGGACATACGCAAGTTATCGCTCCCGCTTTCTGACACTCAGCTCTCAAGAAGGAATTCTCCTGGTGGCTCACCCCAGATAGGAACAAGGAACAGGTACACACTTGCTAGCTCTGGTCCGAAGCCTAACAACACAACTTTCACAGTCTAAACAGCACAGCTAAATCATACCGGAGCAAACGAGGGTTTACTGGTATGGGATGGACAGGCCAGGGGCATCATCCTTGAGGTACTGCTCCACTTGGCTCTCCAAAATGATTTGCTGGAACTCATCCCCGTCAATGTTCTCCTTCTCAATCAATACGGCTGCCACCTGAGCGTGTGGATGCGCATGAGAGATTTGCGTGTATGTGAGTGTGTGTGTGTGTGTGTGTGTGTGTGTGTGTGTGTGTGCGCGCGCGCGCGAGTGCATGCACCTTTGTGCACGTGTCTGAGCGTCTGTGTATATCAAGGACGCCTAGTGAGTTCTGTCATACGAGCACAGTCAAGCCCAGCTCTCACCTTGTGGAGGACAGCCTCGTTTGTCATGAGCAAATCCTTGGCACGGCGGTAGGCACGCTCCACGATCTTCTTTACCTGCACGGTAAGTAGTAATAGGGTGCCCAATGAGCAGGAAACAAGGCAAGCGCTGTGCGGTCAGAGCCCGCCAGGTTCCATTCACTTTCGTGAAGGAATTTTTAGAAGACGTTCTTAGCGAAATGGGTGCACTGCTCAACACTTGATTCTTCATTTGTATTGCCGTGTATTGTGTATTGGAGAATGTGGACAAGTGCTTGCGTCCAATCTTCCAACACACAATACACGGCAATACATATGAAGAAATCAAGGTCCCCATGCAACGCATGTTGATTTAGGCCTGGTTGAACTCGGGAGGGTTTGACAGCCACTGGTCAGTCATGCATCAACAGGCTCTTGGGTTAACAGCACAGGCAAAGACAACCTTTCCCATATTGGGATACAAATCTCAGCAGCAGCAGCAGCAATAGTAGTAGCAGCAAACGGCAGCAGCAAACATCCATGCAAGCATTTGGACTGAGAGCGCACATAATTTCCTGAGCAAGGACCTCATGAGGAGCAAATGAGCGCGCTTGTAAGTACAAACATGTAAGACAGTGCAGGGCTTGGGTGTGCTGTGCCATGTGCGTCTAGCAGTCTTCACACTATTGCCGAGGGTACGTGCCACTATCAATCACATTGAGGTCTGCGTGCGGTTCAGTTATAAGCCATCAGTTGTTTCACTGTTGTACGTTTGATTCTCAGGGGGCATCGAAATCTACTATCTATTTTTACCATCACTTGGCTTTGAGACCGCACAGCCTTTTTGAGGCCAAACATGCATGACATGCTGCATGCTTGATGAGGCGTCAGCCTAAGCTGACCCTTGTAGATCATGTACAAAAAATGCAGGTTGCAGAGCCATCCACAAAAAGTACAGCAAGAACTTTTGGCGAGGACCTTCGGCACCAAGTCCTCCAAATGGGCTTCCTGCCGACTTTCACTTGAAGCAGTCACTTCCTCCACCTTGAGCACCACAAGTCTTGGCCCCCACCATTTCTGTGCCCCCAACTTTAGCAACAGAATCAAATAAGAGATGTGCACTTGCGTGAGGAATCGATCACATCTGGGGCTATTAGCTTTAATCAATTTGACTGTGACCACACCCCTCCCCAAACCGAACACACACACTCCCTGGACATGCACCCCTTCCAGCTATCTGACCAAGATCCCCAACCTGTAATATCCCAACACGCCACAGCCGAACCGGTCAGCCATAGACACAGGGACCCACAGGGTACGAGCACTTCCCTACCTTCCACCCACCTACCGGTCATCTCTCAACCTGACCACCTGCACCTGCACCCACACACCCACCTCATTGTCGATTTTGTCGGCGGTGGCCATGGAGGTCTCTGGTGGCTGACCCATCTGGGAGGCCATCATACCACCACCACCACCAGACCAGGACACCTGGCCTAGCTCTGAGCAGAAGCCCAGCTGCGTCACCATCAGGCGAGCAATGCGGGAAACCTGTGCGTGTGTACGTGGTGCGCGTGAATTATGTGTGTGCGTCTGTGTTTGTGTGTGTTTAGTGTGTGCAAGCGTGCGTAGTATGTGCGCGTGTGAGTGTTTGTGCATTGGTGGCGCCTTCCCACTCATCGCCCCTCCCATGTGCACACATATAAAAGCATTTCACCACACAAAGAACACGCTGCTTCAACGCACCTGCTGGAAGTCACCGGAGGCGCCAGTGGTGATGTCATCCTCGCCAAAGATCAGCTCCTCAGCAATGCGGCCTCCCAGGGCCACTGACAGCTGGTTCTCCAGGTAGGTGCGGCTGTACAGACCGCTCTCTAAACGCTCCTCACTGTACGCATTTGTGTTTGTGAACTTGTGTGACGAATGTGTGCTCCTTACTGTGAGTGTGTGCATGCTTATATGCATATGTAGACATGCGTGCCAAACTGTTTTCTTCTCACTGTGTGCGTGAGCAATTACAAGGGAGTATGGGAGGGGGCTTGCGTGATGCTTTGCATAGAGCATGGGATACTTAAATTCCTAATCAAGAACATGCACTTAATCAGAGCGCACACTTTGGCATCAAGTGATGAAGCAACAGCGACACTTTATGCCATGCCATTGCTATGGATAGGAAAACCCCTCCCAAGTTTAGCAAGAAATATACGACAAGCCCGTTCGTCAAGAAGCCTAACAAGTCTAAGCAGGCGGACATGGTGGAGGACCACCTGCCCACGTACACCCACACATACCACGTACCCACGCACTCACCTAGGGGCGAAGAAGGTTAATCCTCCGGCAGCACCACGTGGCACAATGGAGATCTTGGACACAGGGTCGTACTCAGGCATGAGGGCACCCACTAGGGCATGGCCGGTCTCGTGGTAAGCCACCAGCCTCTTCTTCTTGTCGTTCATCACGGCACCCTGCATGTGTGTGTGTGTGTGTGTGTGTGTGTGTGTGTGTGTGTGTGTGTGTGTGTGTGTGACCTTGTAAATGGCGCTGCCTGACAGAATGTGGAAAGGCTTTTGGGGAAGGCGTTGCGCATGTGATACATAAGTACACACATGCAATTTATGTCTGTGCGCACGTGCGTGCGTGTGCATGCCTGGGCAGTCATTAACAACAAGACACTACTCTCGTTATTGACTGCGCGTGCACACGTACAAACACAAACACACGCACGCACACACGAGCACGTCATCACATGCAGCCACACCTTCTTCTCAGGGCCAGCAATGATGCGCTCAAGAGCATCGGCAATCTCCTCCTTGCTCAACTCCTTAAGGCCACGTCGGGCTGCCAGGATGGCGGCCTCGTTCATGAGGTTGGACAGGTCAGCACCTGTGTGTGTGAGTGTCAGTGTAAGTGTGTGTGTGTAAGGTGTGTGAGCGTGTGTATTCATGCATATGCATGTTTATGTGTATGTGTTTGTGTAACACTTGTGTGAGTGGGCGTGTATGTATGTATTTGTGTGTGCGCATGTGTGTGTGTGTGTGTGTGCATGTGCCCTCCACACGCGCGTGTCGGACATGCAAGCCAACAAGTAGGAAACAGCTGACCATGGCCCGTCTTAACCCAAGTCTGCTAAACGTCAGTATCTGCCTCTTGCTTGCAATCTGAGAGCACTTAAGTGCTAACAATCGGCAACGCATCTGTTGTAATTTTGTGTTTGCATGCTTGCAAAGCTGTCTTCGCCTCTCCCTCTGTCAAGTCAAAACCACCACCCACCATCCACACCATTACGTACAACAATCCCCACTGACTTCACCTGCACCCATGCCCAATTCCATGCCCAATCCCACACTCCCACTCACAGTAATCCAATCACAGCACACCTGTAAAACCGGGTGTGCGGCGTGCAACCTTCTCCAGATCCACATCGGGGCCCAAGATCTTGCCCTTGGAGTGCACCTTCAGGATCTCCACACGGCCCTGCACGTCAGGCCTGTCAACCTGAACCTGCAATACAGAAGCGCAACCACGCACAGACTGAATATGTGATCTTATCGACCAAGACCTGGAACACAGAAGAACAGCCACGCACACTGACTGAAGAGCGTACTCACACATGCGCGGAACTTCTGCATGTCTAGTCTGTCATCCTCTTCTGGTCAGACATAGCAGCGGGAGTAGCTAGCATTGTGAGCACTGTGCAAGGTAACGCAGATAACGCTGCTCACGTAAATTAAACGCATGGTGAGCACAGTGCAAGGTAACGCGGATAACGCTGCTCATGTAAAAGTGTTGAAGCCGTGGCCATGTGGTCACGCCCTCCTCATCTTGGAGTGATTTGCTCATGTGGGGAGAGCACAGCAATTTTCCACATAGCTGGTCATCGAACCATGCCCTTCAACACTGAACAGCCTTACAAGTGCTGGTTAACTCCTGCTCACCTGTCAAGCAGCAGCAAGTTACGACCTGTCTACGGACTCTGCACTATATGACACCTGCTTGTCTAAGGTTTCAAGCTGAATGTGTAAGCATGTGACACATTCAGCTTAAAACCTTACAGTACGCCTCACACACACACACACACACACACACACTCAGACGCGCAAACCCTCACTCGGCGCACCCACACACCTGTCGGTCGAAACGTCCAGGACGCAGCAGGGCAGAGTCCAGCACATCAGCTCTGTTGGTGGCAGCCAGGACAATGACACCAGTGTTGCCAGAGAAACCATCCATCTCAGACAGCAGCTGCAGAGACAAACACACGGTGCTTTGAATTAGAGGAAGGATGAATCTGGGGGAGTTAAGTTGCGTGCCAGGGTTTGTTTTGTGTGTGTAGAGAAATTACGGGCAGGCCAGGCAAGAAAGTAGGCAGCAAGCCCAAATAACAGGTGCGCCATTAAAACCACTTTAGAGAGCTCAGGCTAGTGCAAGTTTACAATGTCAGCCTGTAAGCTCAGATTTCCAGGCTGGCAGGCTTTGGACTTCCAGCTTCACATCCTGATAGGAGCCTCACACAAACACACACTCTCACACTCTCACACGACTGAAACATGTCTGATCAGAGCCGTTTGTTTGACGAACCAGCTAATCTACAAAGTGGTCGGTTCAGAGAACATTACAGAGAAAACCTACCCCCCCAGGCGAGTCAGCATACTCTTCTTGTTTTGGACACAATCACGCGTGTAAGGTCACCAACACACCCACACCCACACCCACGTGCACACACCTGGTTAATGGTCTGCTCTCGCTCATCGTTGCCGCCACCCATGCCGGCACCACGCTGCCTGCCGACGGCATCAATCTCATCGATGAAGATAATGCAGGGGGCCTTGGCCTTGGCCTGTTTGGAAAGAAAGAGTGAGTTGTGATTTCTTTGGTGGCAATTATGGGCCTTCACTGATTTGACTAACTCGTCAACAAAAATGATAAGCGATGCCTTCTTGGCCTAAGCAAACAGAAGGAGCCAAGGGAGCAATCGTATGTCAGCAACGTGACCTTTGCAGCATTTCATTAGACCCAAGTCAGTACTTTAGTCTGTTTCTTGATTGCTAGGGTGGTTCTTTCATGATCTTTAATGAGTTCTTCTGCTTCAGGCAAACGAGCGGCAATAAGAACACAGATATTGAAGTGGCTGCGATTGTTAGGCCTTTGAGCACTCCTGGGAAAAGGGCCCAACAATCTCGACCACTTCGATCACTCATGGAAACTTTAAAACCTAGTTTCAGAAGGTCGGGCCCTCAGGATTGAGGAGGTTAGGCCCTCAAACCTCTGAAACACACACTATCCCACGACAACCAACACTACCATCTACCATGCATAACACCTGCTTTGCCCCAAACTCACCTTCTCAAACAGGTCGCGCACTCGGCTGGCACCCACGCCCACAAACAGCTCCACGAACTCAGAGGCGGCACATGAGAAGAAGGGGGTGTTGGCCTCACCGGCCACAGCCTTGGCCAGCAGGGTCTTACCGGTACCGGGGGGGCCCACCAACAAGCAACCCTACAGGAAAAGCAGCGTAGGAGTGTAAGCCAGAAGGTAGTCAAAGCAAGGTAGGAACACAAGGTTTGTAAGCAAGATGGCAGTGGCAAATTGGAGGGAGGAAGGTCGCAAACCATCAAGCAATTTAAGATAAATATTGACACACACAGACCCACGAACCTTGGGGATTTTAGCACCCAGGGCTGTGTACTTGTCTGGGCTCTTCAGGAAGTCCACCACCTCCTGCAGCTCAATCTTGGCACCATCACATCCCT
>Ga0307968_1000981_pt1:12500-22402 | contig 22402 bp, 34 predicted proteins | sample OrgLakmetagen650_FD_201834 | JGI IMG/M metagenome (GOLD analysis project Ga0307968, IMG submission 201834) | Saline water microbial communities from Organic Lake, Antarctica - #650 | ecosystem: Environmental > Aquatic > Non-marine Saline and Alkaline > Saline | place: Antarctica...
CACGATATTATATGCTAATGTTTGGAAAAAAAAAGCTTGTTTGTTTTTACCGTGGCGCCCCTGTGTGCCATTCAGCATAGTAAGAATGATGTGTGCACCCCTGGTGTTGGCTTTGGGTGTATTGCTAACTAATACATGATAGAACAGGCTGTTAGTGTTGACACATCCAGCGTGATAACAACTCATGCAGCACAGCTGTGAATAGCACTTTCTCCCCTTTAGGCACAGGTTTAGGGTTGACCAGAATTATATATATACACCGTAATGACTGTATATTTGGTGAATTCTCTGCCAAAAAATCCATGTATATGGTTCTGGCTAACCAACATATGTTAAAGATCCTGGTCAAATGCATTGTTATAAAGGTGGCGTCTGTGCTAAGTCCAGCCCTGCATAGCCCTGCACCGAACAAGTTTGCGTACAAAGTGTTTCTATGTAGCTGTCCGATTGTGATCATCCACTTGCCCATGAGCGGGGCTCAGCCAGGCACACACCATGTATGTAAACGGGCTATAAGGGTTTAGAGCTTCATATACACACAGCAGTATTGTACAGTGTATACGGCTCTGGCCTGCTCGGAATTAACCATGTTTTATGATTGCGCACACTCACACACACACACACACACGCACACACACGCACACTCCCACCTCGCTTCCCTCCGCTGTCCCAGGCTTACAGCACCTCCACAGCCCAACCCCCGCCTCTCCGCTCCAGCTTTTCATTCCCACACGATCAAGCTCCTCACAGTTTGCATGCGCGCAGCATGCACAAGGGCAGCAGCAGCAGCAGCAGCAGCTGGGTTGGGGGCAGCAAGAGGAAGAGTGGATTCAAAGTCATCCTAAGCAAGTTTCGGCAAGTGCTAGGAGGGAGCCTACCCAAGCCAGCAGAGAGTGCAGCAACAACAGCAGAAGCAGGCGCAGGAGCAGCTTACCTCGTACAAGGACTAGCACCTGCCTCACGACCAACACTGCTGGCAGGCAAGCACACGCAGCTCAGAGAGAGTGAGCCAGAAGCATGCTCATCAGCCGGCAGGGCCCTGCATCCTCACTCCTCAGTGCCCAATCACTCCCTCCAACCCATGCAGCATGCTGCTGGTCTGCAACACAAAGCAGTGAGAGGAGGAGGGGACACGTCTGCACCTTTCCTGCACAAAACGCATCCAGCGTCAGCCGACCACCACCAGCAACCTGACCCGGCAACACCTCCACCGCACTCCCTTCACCACCGACACCATCAGCAGCAGCAGCAGCAGCAGCAATGGGAGCAGCAGGGTGCGCAGCACCATCAGCGCCATCAACACCATCAGCAGCAGCACTGGGAGCAGCAGGGTGAGCAGCACCATCAGCTCCATCAGCAGGGAGAGCAGCACTGGGAGCAGCACCATCAGCGCCATCAGCAGGGAGAGCAGCACCACATCACACCCGTCCCACGGCGCTATCAAGATCCATTACAAGATCAAGACCTTAAGGAAGCCACCTCACCATTCAGACCTCTCCCTGCAGCACCTGCACGCCCTAGGAGTGTGTTTGAGGGCAGCAGGGCCCAGCGTGTGCACTTGCAGGTCTGTGTACATGGAACTTTTTTGCAGCGCTGTGGCCCTGCAGCCATTAACTATTTTGGTGTACTCAGCTGCAGGGAACACTGAAGTGCAGTTCCTGTTGATGCTCCTAGTAGTCTACTAGTACTAGGCTGCTTTATTACCCAAAGCGAAGTCCAGGAGCCTGTGACTGACAAGTAAGCTCGCAGCATTTGCATCATAAACTATGTAGAAGCGCATCCTACGATAGATGTCGACGCAAATCACCGCCCCGTTTCAAAAAACAAACAGGAGGGTAGCGACCCAATTTCCTATGAATCCTTTCATAGATCTTCCCTGGACCCCTATTGTGCACAGCCTTCTATCCATAGCATTTCCATGACTGCTGTTCATCCATAGCATTTCCACAGCATATCCATAGCATTTCCATGGCTGCTGCTTCATCTGACTGACCATTCAAATTCCCACGTCACGCGGGCCGTGGCATAATTTCTGAATCACAGGACGTAGAATCACTTTGCATCTTTGTTGCACTGCTTCCATGGACTTTGTTTTTTATTTATTCAATTACTCTGGACCACCGAAATGCACTGCCGCACAGAGCTCCTGGTCCTTGTGCACGTACTGTCCTGCACAACTTTTATACAGCACTTTGACAGCCTGCTAAACCACCAAAATGCACTGCCGCACAGATCACCTGGTCCTTGTGCGCGTTCCGTCTTGCACAGGTTTTTTGCAGCACTTAGACAGCCTGCTGGACCAACAAGGGCACTGCCGCACAGATCACCTGGTCCTTGTGCGCGTTCCGTCTTGCACAGGTTTTTGCAGCACTTAGACAGCCTGCTGGACCAACAAGGGCACTGCCGCACAGATCACCTGGTCCTTGTGCGCGTTCCGTCTTGCACAGGTTTTTGCAGCACTTAGACAGCCTGCTGGACCAACAAGTGCACTGCAACACTCAGCACCTGGTGCCTAATTCTCACAATTTCCTTGCTCATACATGCTGCCCTACAGCACTTGCTCGACTTGCTAGATCAAGGTGCACTCCTGCCCGTTATTGGTGCAGGTACTTATGAGGTTGATGCGCTTGGACGCTGCATGCAGCACAACAAACACTGCAGTGCATGAGCCCATTATCTCCCATCCGCCCTGCTTGTAAACGTGTTGTTTTCCGTGCACCGTTTGATCCTGCAGCATCCCCACGTCCTGCCCAACCTCGGCACACTGCACAAGCAGAGGTTGCACTGTGACCTTGACGTTTTTTTTTGTGTACCGTTTGATCTTGCAGCATCTCCACAACTTGCTGGACCAAGGCGATCCTGAGCACCTGGCACAATCGCGTGCAGCAGCTGCGGCAGTGGCAACACAGGAGCACAGAAATTCAGGAGCAGCAGGGTGTGTGTGGTCTGAGTTTCTAAGCCTTGAATTTGCCCCTTGCTAAAACGAATGGTTACGAAACGTATAGGTGACATCGCGCTCACGTATAACACCACTTTTTCAACAGGCACATGGCGGAGCACACACCACACAAACGCAGCGCTGACAGGGAAGATGACGTGGTACGGCCTGCACACACGGCTGCTGCTGCAGCTGTGGTTGTAGCAGCACGTGAGGCAGCACCTAAGCACATTGCACACAGACAACGCGCAGCTTACTCGCATGACGATGTGGAGGTGCTTGCTCCAGCCGCCCTGCAGCAAGATTCAGGTGGAGCAAGTGCAAAGCTGCATGACAGGAAAGCTGCAGGCTGTCCAGCGCAAGAAAGGGGCATGAGGTGTGTGGGTGTGAGTTTGATTGAGGGTGTGCAGTAGATGGGAGCAGGACAGTCTCGTGATTTTTGAAACTGAAGACTGTCCTGATTGGTTAAATTAAATTGCAAAACTGATTTTGTGCTCCCCAAACACTGGAGCTTTAAATTTTGGCTCCCTTTCCTGACGTATTTACAGAGGGGCCGTAACAGCTGCCCTTCACTGAGCGTGCTTTGGATTCACTGGGCTTTTAAGTCTGGCACAGAGTCACTGAAACAAACACACTGTACCCTAACAGTTGAATGCACTGAAAGCTGAATGCTCAGAGTTGGAAAGAGCCCCCCAAGGGAGTAAATTGGGGACTCACATCTTGTAAATGACACGGATCAGCGGGACGGCACTTAAGATGTTTCAGGGTCTTCAGAATACGGCAATCAATCATTTGTGGCGTTGCTTAAAAATAGTGTCCATTTCAGGGCAGCCTGACACCTTGACTGATATGCTGTGGCTGTCTCATGCGAGTAACGTCCCTGAGATCCCCGGTTCTCTTGTGTGTGACTGAAATGCAAGCCAATAGAAAAAGCTGCGCAGGCAGCGAAACATCCCTCCCCACATTGATTAAGGAAAAGAAGTCATTTTGGTAACGAGTACTGTAAAACACACACACAGAAAAGATGAAGAGGAATCAGTGGGGATTAGGGGGGATGCAAATGGCTTGGCCTGAAACCGGGCCGGCTTTCAGTGAGGATGGCTTTTTGGACTAGATTGCCACTACAGGAATGTGCATAGCGCATAAGTAAACTGTGACGGTGTGTTTGAAGACCTCCCTGGCAAAAGTAGCGTACGTATGTTGTATTATGTTGTATATGTTTAGGGCTGGCCAGATCTGTATCTGTAAACCACACTCTATATCTACGCCGCATACAGCCGTATTATATACTTTAAGAGTTATTTATGGCATCTTGGCGGCATAAGTACATACATGTATACGGCGTACTGTTTTATGTACGATACGTACGTATATACAAGGTATGAATGCATGCACAGAAATCCCGTGTACGGTATTGGCCAACCCTGTACATGTATGGTTCCTAACAACCGTCCCTATTTTGAGCGCAGTATCTTCATCACTCTGCTTTTGTCAGGAGGGCTGACGACCAGCTTGTGGCCAAGGGTCGCAAGAAACCGTCTGAACATTGGAAAGGCAGCAAACCAGATCCCAAGGCAAGTGTTGTGCTAACAAAGGGTTCACGGAGGGAGTAACCAGCAAGCATGTATGTTTGTCTGGTGGAATTTTGGCCGCTTACACAAATGCACAATTGACTCAGTAATGGATTTATGTGGAGCTCCAAGTTTGCGTGGAGCTATGGCTCTAAGGGCAGCTGAGCTACAGCTCCCTCCCTTCCCTGAACAGACTAAGAGTATCAACTGTGTCAATGGTTAACCGTTTTGCACCCGCCCAAGCCACGAACACTAACACTGCTGCTCGAAGCTATGGATTTGCCAAAAGGGTGTCAGGAATGATCCCGATAGAATTATGTCGGCCCCTGTAGTTGCATGCAATTTCAATGCGCATCAGCGCCAGGGTATTAGGAGAAGATAATACCTTCCTCTTCTGTGTGTGTTCCATGGAGCAACACCCTTCTCTATTGATGAAGAGCCCTGCGAATTCATACGCACAGGCTGCAGGCCTCCTTTAATCTTATGCTCCTGTTTGTGATCAGGCTTTCTACATTGGAGTATGTTTCTTTGCGTACAGCCTACAACAGTACAGCAATAAAGTAATAAAATCAAGTGAGCACCCTTTGCACTTAGGAGGCAAAGCTGCCCCAATTAATATCTGAGCACCAATTGCTTACTTGCTGTGTGCTCGTTCAACACAAGGCCTCGTGCCCTTCATGCATGCAGGTGGCAAGCCTACCTGATTTCGTCCCTTGGTATTGGTCAAACATTTTTTGTGCGCACGTCTATCACAGAGGCCTCGTGCCCTTCATGCATGCAGGTGGCATGCCTGCCTCAATTTGTCCCCTACAGCAACGACGGCAATCTCCGTGTCCGAGCCAGGGAGCACATCCCAGATAACCATGACAGGTGCTCACTTGTAAGGAAAAAGAATAGAAGAAATCTGCATGTAGTTCATACTAAAGGCCTGATCCAGCACGTGCCTCTTTTCATCTCCGCCTTGCCGATTTGGTCTGTGTACTTTGAACTCACTTTTTTTGTTTATATTGTCTGTGCATTACCGCCCCCTTTCTGTAATTTCCACTTGCCTCTGTCTATTCCCCTAAAAGCGACCGCTCTGCCCGATTCCCATGAGCTTCTCATTATGAAGTATGAAGTGTTGCAAAAGGTCCAACATTCACCAATGCCGCCACAAACCGACAACAAAACATGCAGGTACTTTTGTGGCTTCACAAACTGGGTGGAGGTTTCCCATGGTTTGCTCGTCAGCAGAGTGCGTAGAGCTATCCCTAAAGAGCCTGGTAAGTGCGGTGCTATCCTTTAAGAGCCTGGTAAGTGCAGTGCTATCCCTAAAAAAAAGTGAGAACAAAGTACAGAGCTATCCCTAAAGTACAGAGCTATCCCTAAAGAGCCTGGTAAGTGCGGTGCCTCCTTTTCCTCACAAAAAGAAAGATTCTACTCCACCAAAGTATTCGTTTCCTTTACAGATCTGGAATAGGGAGGCTACTGCTTGCACAGCTCTGCTTCTTCCCCTTGTTTTTCCCCAAGTACCAAGAGGCGGTTTGAGCTGCAGTTAATATAATGCATACTTGAAGCATGTGGCATGATATAGGCTTTCCAGAATCTCGACACCAAAAGCAAGGCAATTTCTGGGCCAAAGCTTCGGGTCTGATTAAATCTGCTGCGCAGGTTGTGCTTAAGAAGCTGCTACAGCACAAATCACATTTCCATCATCTTATTTCAGTGGTCGTCCTGCAGTGCCGTACATTTGGTTGGCCAGTAGGCTATTAGAAAAAAAGGAAGAACGACACAGGCAGTGAAAACCACTCCCCAAGTGAGCAAAGGAAAAGGAGCCACTTTGGTACCGGGTACCGTAGAACTCCTTAACCACAAAAAAATAAGAAAATGATCAAGGCTTAGATATATTGATACACACATGGGCAGTGATACCGCTCTTCGATACCATTCAAAAAAGGACGACTTACTGGGGTCCCAAGTGAGCACGAAAAAAAACTTCCACCACAGAAAAGGCAAACTGTATTTGTGTAGTTTGTATTGAATGTGGGCCACTGCTGCTTCTGCATGTGTCACAGACGTCACACCAGCTGTTGCTCGTAACCCCAAAAGCCTTGGTCATCACTGCTGGTTGGGGATAGGGAGGGGCACGCCTTAGGACTGCGCAATCATATTTCTCTCTCGTCACTGATCTTCATCCCATGCTCATTGTTGCAATCACCACATGAGTGAACAAGTGAGGGGGCATGCCTCCTGACAGTACGAGCTTGGACAGCTCTCCTCAATTCATGGATCCTCTTAGGCATGTTTCTTTGTCCGGTCGCATTTGCAGGGTTGCTCACGTGGGGGCTCGTGCCTCCTGACGGCACGAGGAACTATGCAGATTGAGTTTGCTGAGAAAGCTTGCATGCCTGTTGTATGTGACTATCTCTCTGCAGGGCTGTATGAGTGGGGGGCCATGCCTCCTGACAGCACAAATGGCAGAGTCTGGGCCTACTATCTAGGCCAATCTGGAGGTAAGCTTCTTGTTATCACACTGATTGTTTTGGTCAGCTGCAAATACACACCTTGGTCGGTCTGGAGGCAAACATTTACGTGGGCCAATCTGGAGGCAAGCTGTCAGGTTTATTGTTGGTCGACTGCAAATAAGAAAAGGGTTGAATAACAGGGCAGCCAGGAAAGGCAGCAAGTGGAGTTTTGGTTTGGCTAGATGACACACAATACAGCACTCTTGTGAATGGCTTTCAATAAATCACACCACTTGTTACCAACGTGGCACCTCCTTCTTGATTTACGTGGCTTTTCACTGCCCGTGTATTCATTCTCATTCTACACACTGGTGCACTGTTCGGATTTGCAAACCTGCAGTTTTGTGAGTGCACAAATGCATTCCGACCATAAACAACATTTGATTGTGTAGATGGGTAGGCCAACCCTACTTTTAGTATGTCTTCTGTGAAAAGCAAAATGAACTCATATAGATAATTACCTTCCTTCCCCGCTTGCATGAAGCTGCTTTATTACCCCCACCACCCCTGTAAGAAAAACGACAGATGTACACGTACGTCCAGTCGAAATGATCAGGAATGGAAAGAAAAGTGAGGATCACGTTACACCACCGCATCCAACATTGATATTACCCTTTCATATTTTGACGGTGGAACAATTACTCGTTCTGCAGTGGCACCTAATATTTGGGAAGTCTTTTTCACTGCTTTCATCTGCCCCTCGTACTCTTACAGACCTCCGTGGAAAAGTACGTAACAACGAAGGTCTGAGGTCCAGGTTTTACAAATACGCTAACATGAACATACCGTGGCTTGGGCCTTTCTCTGAGACATGTAGCTTGAAGGCTGGAATATTCAGGTACGTGTGTGCATATGAATGTTGTAGCAAGCGCTGTATATTTGAGGGAACGTGAGATCACTCCGCTTTTCATGGCATTTATTTTGATTTATAACGCTTGCAGCTTCTTACCACCCAAACATTTATATGTGACGAGTAAGCCGCGCAAGGCAGTTTCCAAATCACAGCTCGCAAAATAAAAACAGTAAAGTATGTCAAAATCAATACGGATTCCGCATGTAGTTTGGTCGGTAGTATATATGCAGGCTGACTTTTTACAAATAGCGGGCAGGCTGACCTTCAGGTTTGCCCTGGCTGGGGTTTACAGAGGGTTTACAAAGGGGGAATCAGCAGCTCCATGCGCGAGGGCTGTTTGGTCTTTATTTGCTGGGCTCAGCCAGTAGCAAAGTAAACAAAAATTGTTAAGGTATCCCTTGGAATCAATTTTGCTCTAAAAAAGCCTTGATAATCTGCTTTAATCACTGAAGGAATTGGCAGCAAAGGAGCGTTAATAATTTGCCTGATGAGGCTTTAAGGAGCAACCTACTCTCGATACATGAGTGCACACTTAGCAACACCCGTACACCTTTATGTTGCAAGATCATGCTCACATTTCATTGCGCTTTTGACTGACTGTCTATCTAGGGAGCTCCAGAGGAAGGGCTTTAAGCTGTACTACAGGTGTGTTGTGTATGTGTGTGTGTATGTGTGTGTGTGTGATTGTGTGTTCACAAGCAGATTGTATGCTGTCGTCGTAACTCTCCTGACTCCCAATCATCTTTTCTCTCCTGGGGTAAAGGAACAACACCAAATTGGTGCCTCATCCTTGATTGTATAAAGAGCGCAAGCGATCCTGCCTATGGCAGTATATTCTACATCCTTTTGTGTGAATAAGAGTGTTATGTGTTATGTGCAAGGCACTTTTGTTTGTGATTTATATTACCTGAATTCGCAGCCAGTGCACCTGTACACGTACATCCTCACAAGCAGCCTTAAGCCTTGTTCCAGGGTGGCTGCACTGTTTACTAGAAGCAGATATTTCAGACAAAAAGCACGAGTGCAGGCGTTCCATACAGCAGTCAAGCCCAATCCCGCCACTGGCACTTACCACGTACGCTTGTGCATACAATTCTATATACACGTGATGTGCAAAATCATCTGAATGCACAATCACTGATGATACAAACATGATTACAATAATTACGTGTGCAGGTGGTGCACGTGCCTAGAGCCTGAGAAGAGGGAAACAGAGATATTGCGGGATATTGACTATGCGGCAAACAACAGGAAGAATAATGAGCAACGCCAGCCTTTCTTTGAGGCAGGGACCTTAGCAGATTTCCCAGTCATCGTTGCAACCTGACGCCCGTGAAGCTACAGGGATTGTTGATAGACCAAGGAAATTTGTGGAAGCAGGGGATGGAATGAGGGGCTGAAGAGGGCACTCCTACTTAAAGCAAACCTAAACAGTTTACCAATTGTTAACAACGTCGCAAATGTGTGTACACTGCTTTGGCCAGCAGCTTAAATTAGCTTATCGCTTATTCCTGGTACCCTTTTCCCACTAGGCCAGGATGGGGCTCTTGCTATGCTTGCCTACTGACGGTACACAGTGGACGGAGTAAATAGACGGTTGAGCCTGCTTGCTTGCATTTCGTCAGTACGACAGAGCCAGGCCCGCACCCCCCCCTTCGTTAACAAAATAACGCCCCTTTTCTAAGAGATAGCCTGGGCTGGCTGTGTGTCGTGGTGCCTTTGCTTGCTGTGAGTTGCACCGCTAGGGTGAAAACCGCTGTGGTGTTTGTTGGCTAGCTTGCTGTGGCTTGAACATCACGAAAGTGTGGACTGAGATGGCTGAGTTTCTATGTACGTGCAGCAATCAGATAGGCCAGGATGGGGCTCAAACAACCTAACAACGTGAGGCAAAAGTCTTTTCCTTCCAACACTTTTTTTTTTTTTTTGGTGGGGGTTGTTACACGGTCCTCAGCAAGGGCCTGACAGAATGAAGGAAAAAAACCTATAAGACTGGGAAAAGGAAAACTCCTGCCTAAACAGAAAAACCCTCCTTGAAA
>Ga0307968_1000983_pt1 | contig 22395 bp, 23 predicted proteins | sample OrgLakmetagen650_FD_201834 | JGI IMG/M metagenome (GOLD analysis project Ga0307968, IMG submission 201834) | Saline water microbial communities from Organic Lake, Antarctica - #650 | ecosystem: Environmental > Aquatic > Non-marine Saline and Alkaline > Saline | place: Antarctica: Organic Lake...
TAGGAACGTCATTCAGAGCGTGTAGAAACTGGCAAGTCCAGCTGCCTTGTACGTTAGCAAAGCGTAAATCAGCTTGTACGATCTTGAGTAGCAAGGAGTTGTTTGTGTTGAGAAGGCAATTCCAGATCTTCCAGATCTTCGTGCTGTTCCTTTGCGGCGTTCAGCTGGTTCTGAAGTCTGGTGTCCTCACAGTAGTACTTGATCTCGACGAGGTGCTTGCTCTTACACTAGCTCAAATCATGGTTGTTCAGGAAGGTCTCGCGTAGTTTTATACTCCCTGACCAGATCGTGGCAACCAAGCAGGTTCCAATCAGGTTCCCATGTGTTGTGTTTCTCCTCGCTCGTATCCATCCCACTTCACTAAAAAGCGGTAAACTTCTTGCGTCCCCTTTTTGCCACCATGTGCTCCAATAAGCACTCAACCCTATACAGGGGTTCTCCGTCTAGCCATTGCACAGGCGGAGGGGGCGTGACAGCCCTATGTGGCTTGGCAGGGTCGCTGAGGAGTGGCTTTGTTAGGCTCACATTAAGCACGTCATGGATCCGGCGCCATTCAGGCGGCAGATGCAACTTCACGGCACTTGCTCCAACCATGTGATCCACGCACCTGAAAGGGATCCATAAATAATGGACGCAGCTTTTTCACGCCTGGCCCACCGTGCCTCACATTTTTCATACTACCTGAGCATCACCATGTCTCCTGGATTATACACCACTTCCCTACGTTGTTTGTCTGCCCTTGCTTTCATTTTTTGCTGTGCAGCTTCCATGCATATCCTTGCTTCCTTCACACTCTTTACAATTCCTTCTGCAAAATCAGCAGCCTTGGGCACTGTAGAGGGCAACTGCTTAATAGCTGGTGTCAGCCAAGGGGTGCTGGCCGCAGTTAAGGAAGAATGGCGTATTTTTAACGGTTTCCTGCCAGGAGTTGTTGATTGCAAACTCAGCTCACGCCAACTTAGCATCATCATGCTCTAGGCTTACGTTAGCTCTAAGCATCTCCTCCAACGTGCGATTCATACGCTCCGTCTGTCCGTCTGTTTGGGAGTGAAAAGCACTGGACATCCGCTTGTCCATGCTGTTACTGGCACTGAGGGGCTCAGGGTAACTCACATGCTCTATGCTGACGACCTGACCCTGACAGCTAATGACCCGGTCCAATTGCAGAAAATGTTGAGACGACTGGTATCGTATGCTGCCAGGAAAAGACTTACAGTAAATGTGCAGAAATCCTACATAGTTAATTCTAATGCGTACCGAAATTGCGCAGATCCTGTTTTTCGTCTCTACAATCAGGAGCTTGAAGAGAGAGATTCTTTTACCTACCTGGGAATGTTATTTGATAAGCACATGAACTTACACCATGCTGCGACCCATGCTTTGAGGCCTTTTAATGCAGCTTTACGTAGAGTGAAAGAGTTTGGTATTGAAAAGAGGATTTCTGACAGGCCTCATGCGATGCTGTGGCTTTTCAAGACATATGCGTTGTCAGCTGGCATGTATGCCAGTCAGATTTGGTCTACGCAATTTCTGAAGCATGACAATGGTTTCAGCAACCCTTTGCAGGTCGCACACATGACGTTTTTAGAGAGAATTTTGGGGATTAAATCTACTTCTGCAAACTGGTGTGTGCTTTGAGAATGCGCGCAGGAACCCTTGCAATTTTACTGGTTCAGGTCAGCTGTCAAACTTTGGAACAGGATGGTTGAACAGCAATACTTTACGCGATGATATGAAAGCAGATATTTCCCTTGGGAGTTCTGGTGCTTCTAATTGTTGGACTAGACAGATGAAGGATGCTTTTGGTGATTTGCAAAATGGCACTGTATACAGAAGTGACTTATTACAATGCAGGAAGCTGAATATTTCGAATTTGCGCAGACTTGAGATTCAGGCATCAGGCAGTTTGGAGAGAGGCACATGGTCAAGATCCTTGCTCTTGTTTAAAAAAGTCTGTGGCTTATCACAACTGGTTTGCTTTGCCTGAGAGACCGGTTTCTGATGCACGTGCACCATTTGTCTTGCCGGAGTATTTGAAGATGGCTCTGAGCAAAAGTGTCATGAGGAACGTAGCTCGGTTCAGGATTCGAGGACATGGGTTTAAGTGTGAAACTGGTTTATACGGCTGGAGTCCGGACAGGAGTGCACGTGTTTGCAATTTGTGTGAAAACGGGGATTATATTCAAGATGAGAAACACATAACCTTTCATGTATCTGTACCGAACATTTACGGCACCAGTTCATCCACTTATTTGATAAAGTTTTTGAAGGTGATATCTAAGGTTTTGTTTTTTCAACATAACTCACAAGTTTACAAATTTAATAGTGCAGCTGTCCATCTTTTTGATTGATTTATTTGTTGGGACCTATAGAATGAGCAGCCATGCCAGACTGGAGGCCTTTGTAATCCAAACTAAACTTAAACTTGTCCATGCCCAACAACTCACACGTGTGCGCCCAAAAATTGTTGTTATATTGCGGCCCACGATCTGATATGAGGGTGGCTGGCAGCCCATGCAACCTCACTACGTTGTTCACAAACAAGGCAGCAAAGCTTCTAGCATTTAAGGACTCTTAGTGGGCTCCAAATGCTCCATCTTGCTCAGCCTGTCCACAAACACCAAAATTGAATCTTGGCCTTCAGCCGTAGTCGGCAGCTTCACAATGAGATCCATTAACACACTCTCCCACCTCCAGGAATAGAGAGAGGCTGGAGTTAACCCGCATACATACGAGTATTCACCTTGTGTCTTTTCACCTTGTGTCTTTGGCAAGCATCACAATGGCGCACATTGTCCTTAACATCAGCTACTTCAGTTTCATGTTCCCTCTAGCTTCTTTTTCTGGTGTCTTGTTCAGTCTGGCCTCTTTCTCTTCTTGAAGCTGGTTTTATATGCTATAGCTCAACTGCCCTCGCTGGCGGATATAGCTGTGTAACCCCTTACCCCCTTAACATCAGCACGCAGGCCACTCCAGAGGAATGTACGCGCTACTAGATCGTGCGTGTTTGTAATGCCCACATGGCACTCAGTTGAATGTCATGGCGCAGCTCCAAAATCCTGCGCTTCAGGAGAGGGCTGCTAGGCACCAGTATTTATCACGTGCATACCAAAGTCCTTCTTGACTTTTCAGCCTCTGTGCATATTTTTGCTTGGAGAACAGAGGGTCTGATTGGTAGGCACCTTGAATATCCTCGTGAGATGAACAGATAGAGGTAGAGCCAGAACCGTTTCCATCAGGCGTCCATAGTGTCAGAAGGGCAGGTTCAATTCTTGCAACATCATCACCCTAGATGTTTAGCTGTTAAAAATATAAAGTAGAAGTGGCTGGCTAGCGCGCTACCCGTGCTTTGTAAGAGTGGTATCGAATATAAACACTCAGAACTAGTGTGTGCGAAAGGGGTATAACTAACTGGAGGTTAGTCAAACGGTGACCAGTGAAGCTGGTTCGACTCCAGAAGGCAGTTCTCAATATAAGTAGTATACACCACCCTAGCTACTGCCTTAGCCATTGGTTAACTATAGTACGCTACGCACTTCGTAACACATTATAAGCCTCTTGTCCCTATTTAAAACAACATGCTTTGCATTGCAAAGTTATCTCTTGCAAAGTCTTTACAACAGAGTGAATTATATAAACATAAAAGCATGAAAGGCATGTGCGACGGATTGCTGCATGATGAACTGACTCATCAAGTAGAAAACACGTTAATCCCAAACCCAGTCTAGTGCGTCGTCTATGATCTCCACCTCAGGCTCTAATGGTGGAATAGCGATGCCTAGAGGAGCCTGACCCTGCAGAAAAACGTGGCAAACTCAGTTTACTACCTCAAAACCTTGTCTGTAGTACTATCTTGGGTGACTAAAATGATAGTAGGGGGAAATCAGGAAAACATGCAAAATACAGGCGATTTTGGACATCTTCCTTGCCGATCTGGCACAGACCAAAAAGTAACGCGCAAATCAGATGATGATAGTCAAACCAAAGCTTTGATATTGCACTGCACGCTCTTTTCCATTCACGCATAGCATGACGTGTCTCAGTGAGAAATGTATAGGTAGATAACAAATATGTAAGGGTGTGCCAGCCTCTAGTCGAGGCTCGACAAAGTCGAGCCTCGTCGAGCCTCGTCAAACCTCGACGTCACTGCTGTCAAAGCCTAGACGACAACTAGGGTGTCCATTTTGGGGGGGAAATCAGGGGGAATTCCCTGGAAATTCCTAAAAATGGGGAAAATCGACCGCATTTTGTATAATAATATAAAGTATTTTTGTGTAATGTAAAATGGCACATCACGATGTCACAGTCTTGTTCAGGGAAGTGTCAGACTTTCATTTCTTGACGCCCCAAAATGGGCGGTAACTTTGTACATTATTTTCTTAATACCGTAGGTTCACGATCACTTCGGGACCATATAATTTAATATTTTCGATTTTAGTTCGTGAGGGGGTCTGGGGATTAATTTTCGAGTTCGAATCCAGTTCGGGCAGGCTCTGTCGGGAATTAATTTGTGAATTCAAGCCCCCCACTGTCAGCTGATGCTGATGCTGCTACTGTGCAGGCTGCCCATTGGCTGCAAGGGAAGAACCACAGCTGAGTGTGTGGGCTTTGTCTTACCAACTTGCCGTCTTCACTAGCTCTGTGTGGATGCCCCAAAGGAAGGGCCTGAAGGGACTGTGAGGAGGCTTGAGCATGCATAGACGTTCCACGCCTCTTCACAGCTGCGCCCCTTGCCTTTGCCTATGCCTCTGCCAGCTCCCTGAGCTGCCTCTCCCTCTGCAGCTTCTCATGGTCTCTATGCTGAGCGGCCAGCCTCTCAGCTGGGGACAGGGGCTCCATAAACGGGTCAGGGGCACGCTGGGAGCTCATTTTCAAAAGCACCCTCAAAACCACTTGAAATAATTAATTTATCACTTCGAATTTAGTTCGGAGAGGGCCCCGATGATTATTGAAAAATTTCTTTTTTTGCCAAACAATTATTTTATTTCCAAAGTGATCGTGAACCTACGGTATTAACAAATATATGGAGCTTATTCCCAGCCATTTGATGTGCGTATGCCTGTCCAGGCAATGCACCATGAGAGATTCGCTAAACACTTCCTACAGCTCTTCTCAGTCCGGTCTCTTCACGATATTAATTATAAGTAAACTCCAGAAAAATTTTCGGCTCAATCCGCGCAAGTTTCAGAAAGTGATTTTCTAACCGTAATGCACCAACTAGGGCCTATATCGACGAGCCTTGCCCTCGACGACGCTCGTCGAGCCTCGCTGGCAAAATCATACACCCTAGTTACCCATGTTTACAAATATGTAAACAGTGGCAAGGGATGAGCGTATGTGGCATGTGACACTTACCAGGTTGACTAGGAGCTGAGACATTGGCGGAGCCAGGTGAGGGCTGTGAGCGTTGATTCGACCACCACCCTGAGAGGCAGCACAGGTGCAATCATGACACAATCAATCTTTCCTGTCCTCTGTCCTGCCTGCAGGGCGGCACAACATAACAATTTACACAAGCACACGTTGTAGATGTACACTTGTCCACACGTCTCTATACAAACATACACGCGTATACGCACACATGCTCACACAAGCCAACACAAACATGCACACACAAACACACTCTTAGGCACGCACACACATGCACACACACCTGAGATCTATGGCATGCCTCAAACCACTCCAAAGCCCCTAATTTTTGAGAGGGCTTAAGCGAATGCAGGAGCATGCGGCAGTTCTCATGAGGCAGCCACCTGCACGCACAAACATGAGCATCACTGTGCCCTTGTTATCAAGTCACGTTTATAGCCATCTCTGCCGTTATATTGTGGCAAACTTTTAAAATCTACGGTATGTGACAAATTGCTTTTATAGCTGAGTCAGGCCCGCCATTCCAGTTAAAACAAACGAACCTGCGAACCTGCATTCTTTTCCGGTTTTAAGTAGTGAGGGCCCTCAATTAGACACATCTAAGCACCCCTGCACACTCAGTTTGTGCAGATGAGTGCCAGGTGTGCTGGGCAGGATTCCTTATCAAAAGGTCAATTTCCAAAATGTTCCTCCAAGCGTCAAACAAAGCACAGGGGCATTCTGGGTAATATTCCTGCACACACACACACACACACAGGTACGGGGGTCTGGGGTGAAAGTCCGAATCTGGACCCCCTTGCACACCACTTTTTGCAGGGAACGTCGAAAAGCTTCAGCCTACATCTCCTTACATGAATCCGAGGACTGATTTTTGCAGCTGATTCGAATAATTACAACAACAACAACAACAACAACAACAACAACAACAACAACAACAACAACAACAACAACAACGACGACGACGACGACGACGACGACGACGACGACGACGACGACGACGACAACAACAACAACATCAACAACAACAACAACAACAACAACAACAACAACAACAACAACAACAACAACAACAACAACAACAACAACAACAACATCAACAACAACAACAACAACAACAACAACAACAACAACAACAACAACAACAACAACAACAACAACAACAACAACAACAACAACAACAACAACAACAACAACAACAACTGGCGAGATGTCATTGCCTTTGGATGCTCGTGTGCTCATGAGAGAGCATATGTTTTTTTTTGTGGGAAGGGCCAGTGCAATGTAAAGTTGATAGCATTAAAAATCTCAGCTGTCGTTGCCCACCACTGCCCATCCCCAGCATTTCAAGTCATTACTTGTAGGGTTGGCCAGAACCGTATATATACACCGTATATGACCGTATATTTGGTGATTTCCCTGCCAAAAATACCGTGTACACACCGTATATGTATGGTTTTAACCAACCCTAAATATTTGGCAGGGCATCCCCCGGGAGCATACTGAAGAGCCCCTGACACTCGAATGGTGGCCAGAAAGCATTTTTCCAGGGTGTTAAGAAATGCACCAATTTGGCCCAGCAAACAGGCCCACGGAGCAAGTCCTTTGGGGGCAAATTTTTGCCCAACCCTATTTTTACTGTAATGGGTTGGTTTGACCTATTAACCTGAGAACGAAAAAATGGTGAAACTCGGATTAGTAGTCACATTTCTGTACTCATGCATGGATTCAACAACCTTTTTGGCAGGAAAATGGCACAAATCCAGCCCTCGACTCACATCCTGGACCCCAGATCTGATTTTAAAAGGCACAAGGACTTCATAGTTCATATGTTATTTCCTACTATACTGAACTATTACATGTGGGGAAATGGTTGAGATTTGGTTTTGGTCAAAATTCTACAGGGAATGATGGGCCTGACTTTCAGCAAATAAGAAAGCACCAGGCCAGGTGGTTGGTAGGTAATTCTGCATTCAAAGGACATCTGTGCAGGCAAGGGGAGGCTGGATTTTTAATAACTGCCATAATTACAAGGACCAAGTACTCAGCACTATGTACCAGCATTATGTACCAGGTACCTAGTGTCATACATAAGGAGGCAGGGAGCCCTTGCTGCAAGGTGGCAAGGTTATTGGTAGCAGCACAGGGAGCAACCAAACAAACACTGGCAGCAGCAACCATCACGCACCAGGCACCAGCGTCCAGCTCAGTCAGTCTGCTCAATGCGGTCAATGCGGTTATGTGTGTAAGGCCACGACAAGAGAGTGCAGGGAGCGCCTGGGAAAAAAGGGGGACGTTATGACTGTTGTGATTGAGGAAAGTTGTGATTTCGCGTCAAAGACATTGTTGCTCATTGTATTAGTGGTATAAGTTCATATCAAAGACGTGTATGCTCTGTTGTGTTATTGTTGTGATTACGCTTTGAAGGCATGTATGCTCTGTTGAATTAGTGTTGCGATTACGTGTTAAAGACATATAAGCTCTGTTGTGATTGTTTGATTACGCATAAAGCCATAAGCTCTGTTGTAATAGTGGTGTGCGTGCAAGTGTGCAACAAGACAGCACATGGAAACCTGGCGATCATGAAGGGCACTACCAGTGCCAACATAGGACTTGCTACCAAAGCAGAAAGACAGTCACGGCTGAGAAGCACAAGCAGGAAGTAACATTCAGCACACAGAGTAACAATCCCAATATTACGCCATTAATATCTGCTTCTGAAATGGATTGCACACAAACAATTGTCCTGCTACGACGCTACTTGAACTGTAGCAGTGCAAGCTGCTAAGGGCATAGGACACTTACTTCATGCGGAAGAGAGGGGTCAAGGAAGCCAAGGCTGCGTAAACCACTTAAAGAGGAGAGCGCCTGAAGTATATAAACAATGAATCGTGCCCTTTGTGCAGCAAGAGTGCAGCAATTTAATACACAGAGCAAGAGTGCATGCACAGTTTTTGTTTGCAGCAAAGCACAACTTTGCTTTAAAAAAATGAGGCGTTTTCTTTTTACTGTCCAGATCAATGAGTGTTCTCTTGTTTATAAAGCACGACTCCTTTGGCATTGAAAGTATCGTGCCAAACGTTCTATACTAGCGCAGCTTGCATACATGCACTTCTGTACATGTCTTCTCCTGTTGCCATGACACACACCAGTCCATTCTTTTGTTTTTTGCTCCTCCTTTCTAGCTACAACTACAGGTCAGTTTGCCCTGCTCCTTTGCTCACGTCTGTGCCTATCGACCTGTAATCATGATACCCACCTTGAGCTGCCTGCAATCCAGTCTGTTGTCTGCGCTTTCGTCGCCCGCGGCCCAGAAGCGTAGCTTCTCAAGCCCAGTCAGCTGCAGCAGCGTGGGCACATCGTAGCCACCCCGATCCTGCCTTGTTGTGCACACAGAGAGGGACACCTCCAGCTGTGTACATGCCTGAAGGACGCAAACAGACATGAGGAGGATGTGAGCCTGATCCTGCCTCACTCACTTTGCAAAGAGAGGGGGGCAGACCCCCAGCATCTCCAGAGTAGGCTCCAGCTGTGTGCGCAGGCTTCCAGGACAATAACCAGTGAACCAGAGCCAGTCTGGTCACGTAATGCACAATGAAAAGGGATCAGGCTTATTGTGTACCTTTATAAAATGAATAGCAAGGTGATGCAGAACCTAGCATGATTTCCTGGCGTATCACGCAAGGCTCCAACCTTTGTCCTGCAGGCTGGCAACAGTATGCGCAACTTGAATGCTAGAATGCTTGCCGGCAGTCTGTGCATATCCGTGTAACACCATACCGTTCTAGCCAGCCCTACGCACATGACAGTGGATGAGTATGGCAGCACGAACTTGAGTGAAAAATGCAAAACTGGCTATGACAGGCTGTAGCTCCCTTTTCCCGCGGCCCAGGCACGCACATTTGCTACCTACAATTACCTGAAGCAGGGGCAGCATGCATGCCAGAGGGCTTCGACCCTTTGCATCCCTACAAGGCATGAATCCAAAGCAGCATTAAGTGGTTAGCATTTGTGTCAGAAAGCAGCAGCAAAAAAAGGCCTTTACACGACCAGGCTAGCGTAACTAAGCTTTGATTCAGCTTATTTCTTTTGATAAGCAGCAGAGTGAATGCAACCCTGATGATCGTGGCATTAGCTTTTCTGTTCAATGGCGTACACAACCTCTCTCTTTCAAGCCCGATTCAAGGCGTGCTACTAATGGCAACAAAGCTGATGAACGTATTGGTGCAATATCTCTCACCTACCTTCGATTCTGGCCGTCAGGTAGGTTTGAAGAGGGAGCCACGGTGAGCAGCTTCAAGCTTCTAAGCCGGGGGAGGACAGATGGAGATAGAGGAGGTGGAGGGGGAGGGGGAGCAGAAGAGGAGATGCCCTCTCCTCCGCCTTGCTCTCTACTTGCTCCAGGGTCTGCTGCCTCAGGATCTGCTATTCCTGTCTTTGATAAATATGACGGAAGCGATGATGCTCTTCTCCTATCTCCGCCCCCACTTTTTTCTGCCTTACCTCTCCTCCAGGCCTTCCTCGGTGCACCACCCACATCAAAACCTCCACCACCTGCCTGCTCGTTACTCTCCTCTCTCTTTCCCCTGCTGTGCTCACTTGTTCCACTGTTAGGAGGTAGTATTGTTTCTTGTGAGTGGGCCTGCTTTGCTGCTGCGCGTGTAGTGCGCGGTAACACGCTGGCTTTTCCTTTTTCCTCAGCAGTGGTCGCAGTAGGGGAAACAGCACATGTCATCCCCTCCGCAGGCTGTACACTGACATCTTTTTGCTGCAGCTGCTGCTGCTGCTGCTGCTTAGGCTGTGCTGCTGCATCCCCCCTCCTCCTTCGCTGCTGCCTCTTTGGCTGCTGCTGCTTCTGCTGCTGCTCTTCCTGGGTAGCCTGAGGCAAATCTTGAATCACAGTGTGTGTCCTTAGCAGTTCCAAAGCAGTGAGGGACGTGGGTAATATACTGAGGGGGAGCACGGGGGTTACCAAGCTCAGGTACTCAAGCTTTGTTAGACGTGGAAGCCAGGAGTAGGCAGCACGCACCCTCTGCATAAGAGCAAGTAAAACCAGCGTGGTTTGTTTCTTAATAAAATACAGCAGGGGGGGAACAATCGTGGCTTGTTGGGAAAATGGAAGAGCATGCAAAAAGTGCAAAAGAGCTGGTGGGTTTAGTTTGGCAAACCTGAACCAAGCTTCTGGCCTTCCCACTGGCCCAAATCAAACGCAAACCTTCCTTGCAGCTCATTACAGCAAAGGGTTGTACAATTGCTACCCTCAAAGCTTTAACCGCAAATTGTTGCTGCCCACAGAGCATCAATGATGGATGGCTGCCGCTCGCGGAGTGCCATGCAAGAGGAAAACAGCCCACAATAGTTCTTCCAAATTGCTGCCCAAACAATTGCTGCACACATAAGGCCCCCGATTCAGCTGCCCCCACACAAAGGCTACCGAGAAATCTTCCCACCCACCTGCAGATTTTTATGTGCAGGTGCAGTCAGCTCAACATCTGCGCTGCTACCCCAGTACTCATCTTGCATCTTGCCTGTAGGAAGCAGGGACACATGATGTCAAGTGTGTGAATTGTCGCATGTGTGATGCTGTACTTGCCTCTATGAATCGATGTTTGCTGTGCATATGCAGATCAGTCCGCACCACTACGCAGGGCAAACAAAAGCATGCCTCTTGCTTGCAGTTTAGCATTTATGCACACTGCTTGGTGCTGTACGTTGATGGAGCATTGACGAAAAAGCTGTGCAGCTACAGTCAAGGCATAAAACACAACCTCTCGTTGCAATACCACGGAGCAAGTGACTCACCATCAGCAAAACCAGCTGCGTTGACACAGGAGGCTAAACTGCTGAGTGAAGCGGATCTGGCGCCTGCCTCATTCTTGTGACCAAGCAACATGCCAGAAGTGGCGTATGCTGACCCCCCCAACAACACCCCCCCACCCCCCCCGGCAGCAGCAGCAGCACCACCAGCAGGGGGGACGTGTGCAGCAGCAGCAGCAGCAGCAGCAGCAGTACCTATAGCAGGAGGGACGTGTGCAGCAGCAGCACCGTCACCACCAGCAGGGGGGATGTGTGCAACACCAGCAGCATCAGATCCAGGGCCCTCAGAGTGGCTTTGCAGCGGTTCAGGCAGCAGGTCGAACCCCTGTGAGGAAAAAGAAAGGAAAAGGGATTAATCCGGCATTAGTATTCTTCAAGGGCAAAGAGAAGGATGTAATTATGGTAAGCCTCACAAACAAGTGGAGCTGCAAAATGACGTGTTCGGGAAATGAAACAATGTCGCCTCTGAGCCCCTTGCTTGGCGATGCTAGTATGGCAACAAAACAAGGGCTAGTAGTAGTAGGCAACAAAACAAGGGACCTAGGTGTGGCACAAAAAACAAACTTTGGCGGCGTAGTACATAAGAGGCGATACTAAATGGAGCACACGTACAAATTCACAGGAACAGGTACAGACACTGGTACAGACACTAGCACACACAAACACACACGCACACACAGGCAATTACGGATGCAGGCGCGGATGCATGCACAGACACAAACAATCTAGGTACACACACAGACAGACAGGCACATCCAGGAACACGCGGAAGAAGCAGCGCTTGAGACATTCTCTTCCTAGCATCCAAAACCCGAACCACTTACCAAAGACAGCTTGCGTAAGCTGTGGATCCACCCCAGCATCAAAGTTGCTAAGGATGCTCGAAAAGTCATTGGAGCCTTTGAGGCATTTTGAAGGTGAGTGATAAAAGGACAGGTCAGAAAGCTAGAAAATGGAAGATTTGTGACGTGTGCACAAGGAGAAGGAATACCTGAAATGCATCATTGTATCACAGTAGATATTTGAGCAGGCAACTCGGATAGTAGGGCAAATGACATCAATGCTTGCCACCAATTTTACTGTGAGCCAGCTCAGTGGTACGCAGCCTGTAGGTCTAGAAGAGTAACACAGGAAGATGCCTTGCTTCACCCTTTCCTACTGCTAAATTAGTGACACCCAATACATCCAAACACACACAGACGCATGCACCTTGCACATGCACACACAAATCACACACACACACACATGCACACACACCTGCGCACACACACACACACAAGCCCGCACAAATTACACATGCAAGGGAATGCACCTGCAGTAAGGGCATGGAGCGGATGAGCGAGAACTCCTCCAGATTTGTCAGCCTGTGCAGGCTCATCATGTCTTGGCCATCATGGTAGGTGACACCTGCAGGTCCCTGCTGCAACTGCTGTAAAGGCAGAGGCAAAGACAGGAGCTGCTGCGGCTGCAACTGCTCTGCTTGCTGCTGCTGAGCACCCTGCGGCTGCTGCTGCTCCTCATGTTGCTGCTGCTGCTGCTGCTGCTGCATAAGTAGCTGCTGGAATTGCTGCTGCTGGTGCTGCAGCTGCTGGAGTTGCTGGTGCTGCTGTTGCAGCTCGTGGGGGTCAACGACAGTGAAGGCCTGTGAAATGATGTGCTGCAGCTGGAGTTGAAGCTGCTGTTGTGTGTGAAGGTGCTGCTGCAAGAGGAGCTGCTCAACCTGAAACGGGAGCTGCTGTTGAACTTGAAGAAGCTGCTGCTGGTGGTTCTGCTGCTGAGGAGCATTTTGACCCTGTGTCATCTGTAATTGCTCTTGCTGCTGTTGTGGCTGCTCATGCTGCACCTGCCCTTGCTGCTGCTGCCCCTCCTCCTCCTGCTGCTGCTGCGGCTGCGACTCCTGCTGTCCTTGCTGCCCTGCAAAAGGCACGTGCTGGTGTTGATGCTGCTGGAGGTGCTGCTGCTGCGCCATTTGGTTCTCCAGTAGAGGCAGAGTTGCCTGCAACGTGCATTCACATGTATGTAAGAACGCGTGCAACGTGCATTCATGTAGCACGGGCCAACTGCTGAGTTGTGAGCAGGACTGGCCTAAACCATACATATATACGGTGTATACACCTTATTGTTAGCAGGGAAATTCACCATACATACGGTCATATACAGTGTACATATAGGGTTTGTGCAAACCCTAGTTGTGAGGCAATCCGCCATGAGGCAGCGATGTTGTGCATGGTCACACGTGTACATACATTATACACACACGTAAGTACTTCCACCCTACACCACCACCCACGCTGCTCACTTCACTCACCTCTTGTTGCTGTGCAACATGCTGCAAGAACTGCTGGTGGTGCCACATGGAGATCAACGGATGGAAGGTTGTCAAGATTGGAGGCTGTGCAGCAGCAGGCGGGTCCTGGAGGGCAAACAGGATTGGGCAGACACCGTGCAGGTACACGTGGTATTAGTTTGCAAACGCTGGGGAGCATTGGGTTAAAGAACAGGTCAGGTAGAAAGAGCAGCAAAGGGTTCGAAGAGGAAACCTGCGTTCATTGAGGCCATAACCCAGGACTTGGTTGAATAGCCAATTGCAAAGCAAGCCTTGTTCACACAAAATCACACACATACACACACTCTCAGGAATGTGCACATGCAATTATACACAAAATGGCTCTAGTCAAGCACAGTGCAGGTTACTGAACGTACCGGTGGATTAGGCTGTGGGGGATCTGGAAGCGCATTCTGGGGAGTGAGCTTTGGCTCTAGGTAAGCGATACGCAGCTGAGTTAAGTCAGTGCATTGAGCAACCCATGGCAGCTGACTGGAGCTGTGTTGTGCAGGAGTGAGCGGGGGCGTGAGAAGATGTGTGTATACACGGGTGTGTGTGCATGTAAGAGAGAGTGTGTGCGTGTGTGTATGTGTGTGTGCGTGTGTGTGTGTGAAAGATAAAAAAAGAGAGAGGGGGAGAGGGAAAGAGAAGAGGAGAGAGAGAGAGAGAGAGAGAGAGAGAGAGGGAGAGAGAGAGAGAGAGAGAGAGAGAGAGAAAGAGAGGGGTGTGATTGTATAGTACAAAAAAGGGTGCTGAGCTCGGGGAAGGAGGATAATGCCTTGGACAAGAAGTGTAGCTACTGATTAAGGGCGAATTGTGAATAGTGTCAGTTCACACCATGAGCCTCAACAATCACACACACACAACTCCAAAGTATACTGAGCGATGCACTTGTTAGCCTTGTATGTGGTGTTTTGAGTGCGCAGCTTTGAGCTCAGGAACAAACAATTCACAATGCAATGCCCACACTCACCTCATGTACGTAATGCTGAGAGAGCGTAGCTTGGGAAAGTGCACTCCCTGCTGCTGGTTAGCGCCCTGCATGTGTACGTACGTGTGTGGGAAGGTTGGATGTGGATGCGTGAATGTGTGTTTCAGTCACTCTGAAAGAGTCCAAAAGTGGTTGCATTCCACTTCTTACTACGCTCGACCACCCTCAATGCAACACTCACTCACTCAGCACTAACTACACCCAACCACAGTTAGTCCCCCTCCCTTCACCCACCCCTAGCATGTGTCCTGCAATCGCTGGATTCTGTACCATGCTATGAGCAGCTCAATCTATGATCTACGACACTCAACCGCTCACAATGCTTTTAAAGTCATCATCTGCTAACCCTGTTATGCTCTCCTCATCCGACCACCCCTTGCATGTGTCCTGCAATCATTGCAATCAAACACGTGCTAGCAACCCTCCTTTACTGCTCACATCACTCACAGGTCTTCCAGACACCCTTTATAATCCTACGCCCTCCTCATCCCACCCACCCCTTGCATGTGTCCGGCATTGTTCAAGAAGCAAGCAGCAGAGTGCGACTCCAAGCACGTCAGGTGTGGCATCTCTGCTATCCCAGTAGCAGGATTGTAGAGGGAGGCGCTAGCAGCAGAACCCCCAGGATTCTGGCCGTTCAGGGAGGAGGCTTCGTTGGGCAGGGGGGGAAGCATAAACCCAGGCATGGTGAGACACTGCGTGCAAACATGTGAATGCTCATAAGGACTCGTTATATTTTAGAATTTACAGGAGGCGGCATGAATCCAGGCATATTTAAGGCACCACAAAGGAACTGGTTTTGAATTGACTATTAAGTGTACGGTCCACCGTCACCCTACGAGCTTAGGTAACAACAAAAAGTAGCAGAAATCTATATGAAAGTGCAGTAGCCACATGAGTAAAATATTTAGTTTAAACCTCCTCCAAGAATTGTGTGGGGAAACGTAGCAACGACCCCCCTGAGCTGGGTTGATGACGCACACAGATGAGCACACAATAATGCTACTTTGACAGCACTCTGCTCTTACTCACATTGCAAAGCATGAGAAGCTGCTGCTGAAGAGGCACGGTATCGTTAGCCCTTTCCTCAAGCTCATAATATGACATATGAAAGGGTGTGTTAAAAAAAGCATTGCACCGCCAGTCCTTTTGACGCTCACCTGAAGCTGGGCGAGGGTGTTTGCCGGAAGAACCATTGCATCGTACACATCTGGCAGGTCTAGAGACACCAGACTGCAGATTATTTTGCAAACAGCAAACAAGTGGGAAAGTGGATAAATGTCAAGTGCAGAAAATGAGGTGAGAGAAGTGCACAAGATGGGGGCCCAACAGATTGAGAGTGTGCGTTGGACTCGTAAAGGCACAGACAAAAAAGTCAAACGCACCTGCTTAAGTTTGCAAGACCTCTGCTGAGCTCAAAGCAGCTCTCCTCAAGGGCGTCCTGTGCGATGCATGTGATTGCACATGAGCATGGCCCACTAGGCTTGAAGCACAGCTATGCAATCATGTGATAGCATGGCTTAGGAATGTGTGGCCACACACCAGCATGCACCAGCTAGGGAAATATGTGCTCATCACTGACATGTACACACCAGGTTATGGACGCTTAAGTGTGTGAGCCGCGTAAGCTGCCCTAAAGCAGCCAGCAAACCTGCGTACTCAGCCCCTCCTCCTCCTCCTTCCCCCTGCAAGAAGACGTTTTGTAAAGTCAAGAGTGGTTCGACGTCTAACAGAGCAATGCACTCCGTGCATAGACAAGAAAAATAAATTAATCTATAACGCGTTTCAAACGTGCACACACGTCATTGTCACAAGATATCCTCGACGGTGTTATCAGGGTTGTTCAGTTCGGGGCTCGGTCAAAAATTTGGGTTCGCGAACTTTCACGCATTTTAACGAACCCCAAAAATGCCGTTCGTTAGCTATAAAAAGTCCGTCGAACTTTATGCCCATTTTTCGAATTTTCGGTCCAAAATTGCAGCCCAAAATGCAGGAAAGAGCCTTAGATAGCCATCAAACACTCTAATTTTTTCTGCACTCATCAATCATAATATATTATATACATTCAAGACAATACAAGCATGTTTTGGACGAGTTTGACCTTGGAAACCAGCAAAATCCTCCATTTCCGAAATTGCACATCGAACTGCTCGAACAGTTTGAGGGTTCTAGAACCTTCACGAACTTTATCAAACCTTTGCTCCCAAAAAATCGAACTGAACGACCCTGGGTTTTATGTAAACCTAAAAAGGGTCAACGCCAGGTTTGAGCAGAGGGCCGCCACACAAACTCACAGGCACACACAGACAGACCAACACTTACCTGCCATGCAAGTAGGTCAATGTCCAGTGCAAGATGAGAGAGCGATTTGAGGTGAGGCATCAGCGCCACGGACTCTGGACCTCCTCCGAAGTTGCCAAACAGCTGCATGCGTCCACACGTATGTAACACTGCTCAACAACAGAGCCAATGCGTGTGTGGAGAAGTGCAAGTAGACTTCATTTCCACAGGCAATCCCAATACATGCACAGGGAGTAACACAAACAGGCTTGACACTGCTTTAATCCCAGAGCAGTCGAACTTTAAGTTTGCCAGTTGTGGGAGACGTGCCTGTGCCTGATTGGCCACAGCATAAACCTTACTTTTCATGCACTTGTATGCTGCAACGGACATATATATCATGCTGCAACGAATGACATCATCCTATACGATTGTCGGCAATGAACATAATTGCGTGCCAGAAATGCAGCCATTATAACATGGAGGCCCATTGAGTATCAATTTTGCAATCCTATATTTCCCACTCCGTCTTTACATATTGTAAAGAACCTGCTTAAAAAATTTAGCACATCGGGATGCCGACGTTCTTGACTACCTTGAAAAGGAAAGCAATTTGATGAGATGAGCACCTGTTGGATTCCTCCACCAAAAACTCCGCGCTCCTACTCCCCCCCCTTTCCCGCATGCATTAATGTACATTTACACTCCCCCTGTATGCCCTTTCCCCTCACTTATTCATGTGCATCACGCTCCCCCTGAATGCTGCCCTCCCACCTCTAGCTTGTTTAGACGTGAACCCAAAGGAGAGGTCACAAATGCACGCAGGGCTGCAGGAGGTGCTGAGTGTGAGGCTGTGAGGTTGATACCCTGCACGACAGTCACAGAAATGTCCGTGTATTTCAGCAACCCACTAGAATCTGCACACTGCACATTGACAGTTGCAGGGCAAGGCTGTGAGACTAAGGAAATTGCTCCAGCACATACATACACAGACAGAAAGCACGAGAATACTCAGAAGAATTTCGAGTTATTGCTTTGCATTTCTTTTTTGCCACCATAGTAGTGGCGGAATGCTTTCTAAGGATCAACAGAAACAAAAAACAGCAAGGGACAGAATGACACACCAGATCACTCAGCAGAGAATGTAGTCAGCTATAACGCGCAGGCAAACATCAGTGACAGCAACGGCATTTCTACAGAAAGGATCAGGGTCACAGGTTTGGTTATGTGGTAAACAATCGTCAGCCCAGTCTGGCAACATTTTGTAATATACTTGTCTGAAAAGGATGCCTAGTTTCACAACCTCTTGACACAAGGGTATTAAGATTTGAGTGCATTTGAGTGCCCCGCACGTGCACAACATCACCAAAACACACAGCCACGGGAGGAGTAACATGAAATCCACGGGTAGAGAAGGAGAAGCACAACGCTTGGTTCCCTCATGAGTGCTTGTTTGGAAGCTGGCTTGTGCAACGAAGCACACCACGCAGGTACACATGTTTCAAAGCAAACAGAGATTTTGACAAAAGAAAAAGGGCATGCTGGTGTGTCTGTCTGTCTGTCTGTCTGTCTGTCTGTCTGTCTGTCTGTCTGTCTGTCTGTCTCTCTGTCTGTCTCTCTGTCTGTCTGTCTGTCTAATTGTCTGTCTGGTTGTCTGTCTGGTTGTCTGTCTGTCTGTCTGGTTGTCTGGTTGTCTGTCTGTCTGTCTGTCTGTCTGTCTGTCTGTCTGTCTGTCTGTCTGTCTGTCTGTCTGTCTGTCTGTCTGTCTGTCTGTCTGTCTGGTTGTCTGTCTGGTTGTCTGTCTGTCTGTCTCTGTCCGTCTGTCTGGTTGTCTGTCTGTCTGGTTGTCTGTCTGGTTGTCTGGTTGTCTGTCTGGTTGTCTGTCTGTCTGTCTGTCGGTCTGTCCGTCCGTCTGGTTGTCTGTCTGTCTGTCTGTCTGTCTGTTTGTCTGTCTGCCTGTCTGTCTGTCTGTCTGACTGTTTTCATGAAGAAGCACTTAAAAATATACATTTGTTTTATACATACCTTTAATTTTAGCATGTCAGCAGTGACCAGTTCTCTAAGAACCTCTGCGCACAAACCTGAACAAGAAAAGAGGTGGAGTGCAAAGATTGATTTAAAGACAATGAGAGAAAGAGGGGGAAGGACAAGCAGCTGTTGACACTTAACTTAGCACATCCATAAAGCCGCAATCAACTATACTTTGGCTAGAAAGATCAAGTGACATTCTAGACTTTGCAATTTAACAGGATTCAGGAGGGTGGTAACCTACGGAGACTGAAAGTCTCACGCCAATCTGTGTAATTATTCTCAGACCTGTCGGTCACTTTCAACTTAGAAACGACCATCTCCATTGCCATGAGCTTGATCTGACCAACCATCGAGCTCTAAGACACCAAACTTCTTTCAAGTTTTGCATCTAGGTATGCTTGACAGAACATCAAACCAAACACCCGAGCACTTTACGACACTGTTCATTCCAAAGAGTACATTGGGCCGTTGTTGGGCCCACACCGTTAGCTGCCACCGGCAACAATACTCACGTTTCCCATTTTTGCTGTTGCGGATGTCTATGACTATGCCTGCGAACATGGGGATGCAAAGAGTGTGCTGCACACCTAATAAAAAAAGGGTGGCCTGCACTTGTCACCAAACCAACGTTCAACACACTGTGTAAAATGACTGCAACATTTGCACAAGGATTGGATTTAAAAAAAAACCTCTGTTGTCCTAAGTTGTGTTTGTGTTCGGATGACTCATTATGTATTTATTAAAATCCCCTGTCGTTTCAGTGCTCATAGAGAAGTTAATTGGAAGGGACTGCAAATGAGTGAGACAATATGACAGTATTGCACCTCTAGCTGGTGAAGAAACGTATTTAGTTGAATGATCAAGTCCCTGCACGCAAACGGCGGTGCATAGGTAGTGTCAGGCGACAACAATGGCTATAAAACTCTCCACATGAGCCTGTGCTGTATATCGTGGTGTCGTTTTGCTGAGGAGCACCCTGGAGAATACTTGTAGAGTTTGCTTGTAAGCATGCTGTGGCTTGAACACACCTGGGAGCTGTGGACCAAGATGGCTACGTTTTCATGTGAATGAGACAATCTGCTAGGCCAGAATGGGGCTCAAATAACCTGCCTAACAAAAGGACTCCCTTCCTACATGCTTTTCTTTAAAAAAACATGCTGGTATAATTTTTCTTTTACAGTCATGGGTCTCTCAGTGCACTGCCATCACCCTCTTGAGTTATACATTTCTTGTGTTCAGTAGGCATGCCTGAACTGTTGTGGCATGCATGCAACTCTTATATTATCTTAGGCTTTGCATTACACATCTCAACTCGAACCTCAATATCTCCTTTTTTTCCGTTTCCAGTGTGCTGGAAAATACCAGACCCAGACCCATCAGCCCAACGTAGTGGCTGCCGGTCCTTTGTAATCTAATCCAATCCTGCACGCATATTCAAGCTGCAAACCCAAGGTAATTATTTCTTTTACTTAAAGGTTTGGGGACTTGCACCCAATTCGAACCTTAAAGAGCCTGTACGCTACGCTTTTGTACATGCAGTACTTTTCCTGCAAATACTTAGCGAGTGGTTTGAACGCTTCACAAGTTTGAGCGCTTCACACCGCTTCAAAAACACAACACAATTTTGAACGCTTCACAATGCTCCCTACACACAACCAGTGACTAAACATACAGCATACTGAGCAAATCTGCTGTGTCTCGGCCATTACTCACCCAGCTGGTCGAGCTTGTTGCACATGCTCAGCGATTTTAAACCATCCTGCACCTTCTTTGTATCAATTCGCTCACTTGGGTCCACTGCCTGTAGACGCAGGATTTGTGTAATATGTGGGCTACAAGCTGGGACCTCTGTGGTACGGGGATTGGCAATAGCCTGCACCTACCTGATCATAACGTGTTGGCTGATTTCAATGTCCTAGGACATAAATATCCTAGGACATAAAGGATCAGCCAATATATATTTGATTATCATTCCAATTGAATTCATGCTTTTTGAGCTCGTATAAGACCACTTTTTTGTCAGCCCTTGTGGCGCCGTGCAGCCAGGGCGTGCTGTTTTGCTTCCATTGTTCATTGTTCCATATAACAAGGTGATACGCACGTTCAAACGTTGTTCCTAAAGGTTCTGCTGCTGCTTTTGTTCTTCACGTAGGTCCAAACAAGACCAATAACCTACGCATCCGTACATCTGAATACCTTCCTGTGGGAATTACGGCACCTACGTATGTGAACCTGTTCAACCCTTCAATTGTGCCGACGTGACGGCCTTGCTGGTGCTGCTGTGGCTGTTGAGCTGTACATAGTTTCCTTATCTTCTGCCGCCACTCTACCTGAATCACCACGTCACAACGCTCCAGGTTTGGATAAGCGCGTGCCATGCCGTGTAAGTCTGGGGGCTGAAACACGTCCTTTGGAGGGAAGCGCGGAGGAGGAGGGGGAGGAGGACTGTGCTGTCCGCCCTGCTGTTCGGCTGCTCCCCGGCTGTGGCCTGCGGCTACGAGTGGAAGAGAGGGGAGGGGGGCACAAGTGAGCATACATGTGGAGCACACAAGTGAGGTAGGTAGTTGTAACATGCATAAGTAAAGTACAATTTACTTATCGCTCAAATGCATCCAGTAGACCATTTTAGCCGCTACGCTACAGTAGTCACACGAGAAAGGGGGGTGGCAAAGAGGGGTGAAGCACTGCTGCTCATTGGCGCAAATGAGAGGAAAGGCACAAAGCAGTACACGGGCCAAAACCAAGGGACATCGTTGCCGAGCAAAAAGGACCATGCTGACACAAACCAGCAACACAACGAGCCAGTGCGTGAAACCAGTGTATGAATCACGCTGGCCCCACCAAACAAGTAGGCAGGCTCACCTGCCGCTGTCGCAGCCTGCTGTGCACTCGCAGGCCTCCTTTGCTGGCGCTCATAGAAAAAGGTCTGTGGGGCAACCAGTACATGACAAGGGATTTGAGCCAAGAGGCACCAGAACGTTGGTCTGATTCACCTTCAATGGCGCTCATAGAGAAAATTCTGCAGGACAACCATTAAAAAATAATTTCTGAGTTACAAGACGCCAAATCAGCAGCGGTGAGTCCACCTTTAGCGGTGCAGACAAACAGCAAGGTAGTGTGGGAGAGAGAGATTATAAATGCAAATATAGACACTCCTCTCATAAGTTTATAAACATCCACAAGTAAAATCCTACATTGCGTAAAGCACTTCAGTACCCAAGCAGCAAAAAAAGGGTCAGCTTATTGCGCATGGAATTCGAAATGAGATTAGGAAGGGTCATTGCTCCACTCATATAAAGAAGCATCTGACTAAAACTTGTTGCTGGCAGTAAAGAGGAGCAAAAAAGATGTGAGAAACAAATTACGCCCACATTTCATATACAAAAATGCAAGGAAGCACAAAAATGTACATATACATACACTATAACACTATGACACACTATAACACTATGACACACACATGAGCACGCGTGCACATATCCACACCCACCCTCTCTCTCTCTCTCTCTCTCTCTCTCTCTCTCTCTCTCTCTCTCTCTCTCTCTCTCTCTCTCTCACACACACACACACACACACACACACA
>Ga0307968_1000985_pt1:0-10000 | contig 22382 bp, 23 predicted proteins | sample OrgLakmetagen650_FD_201834 | JGI IMG/M metagenome (GOLD analysis project Ga0307968, IMG submission 201834) | Saline water microbial communities from Organic Lake, Antarctica - #650 | ecosystem: Environmental > Aquatic > Non-marine Saline and Alkaline > Saline | place: Antarctica: Organic...
AACATGTTTGTACTTTGGGACAGAAGGGGCAAAATTACAAGATGGAGTGTAAGTACTGCAAGCTGAAATTCAGTGGCGGTGCCCCCCGCATCCGCGAGCACTTCATCAGGCGGAATCCCAGCGTAGGTGTAGCAGCATGCAAAGCTGACCCGGCAGAAATCGAGGACGTAGTCGCAGCAATGGCAGAAATCGATGACGCTCAGAAGGAGAAAGAGCAGCATGCGACAAAGAAGAGGCAGCTGGACAGGAACACAGTAAGCATGTCAGCAGCATCAGAAGCAGCAGCATCTACGCAGCTGACAATGGACACCTGCAAGAGGGCAGTGACCAAGGCTTATGCGGATGCAGCAGTTGCACGCTTCATCTATGGAACGGGCACCCCCTTATGGGTTGTGGACAACAAGCTTTTCAGGGACATGCTCACATGGGCTGGGAGTACCTCTGGGGGGCTCTAGAGGGCTTGGGAGTCCCTCTAGAGGGCTCTGGGGGGCTTGGGGCTGCAAAATTCGCTAAGTGCCCAAAAATTGTATTATACGGAGCAATTTGACAAATACGGTTATATACACGATAAATACGATACGGCGTATAATATGCCTACGCCGTATGACCCATCCCTGGTTATAGATGTTATCCAATGTTTTTGTATGCCATTGCATAATTGTAGATGTGAGCCAATGTTTGTCTGTATGGCAATGTCCCTACATACGCGCACGCACGCGCACACACACACACACACACACATACGTGCACACACACACACCATGAACCCCTCGACTCTTACATGCTTTCCAGTGCACACCCTTGCTGCGCCCATTCAGAACAGTAGCAATACCCGCAGACACTGCCTGCCATACACAGTTCATCCTCAGCCCTCAGCCCTCACCCCCCCTCTCCTCGTTCTTGCAGGGGCTACGCACCCCCTCCCACCTTCAACCCCTCAGCCCTCACCCATCTTCTTGCTGGCCCACCCAGCCATGCAGCTGCAGAAATTGCGCAGCCGCTGCTGCAGGACAATGAGCTACCATCAGGCGCATCAGGCCTTGCAGGCACAGAGTCATTGCAGGCAGTGGTGCAATGTGAAGAAGCACAGGAAGGCACGGCAAGCAGGCAACAAGACTTTACGGAGCGTCAGGGCTTGCGCGACCAGCCGCATGCTTTGCAGCAGCAGCAGCAGCAGCAGCAGCAGGAAGAGCAGCAGCACGTTACGTGCACATTGCGGCAGCAGATACTGCAAGAGCAACCGCAGCAGCAGCACCACCACCAGCAGCAGCACCACCACCACCAGCAGTCGCAAGGCCTACCCACACTCACACCCACACCCACACCCAAACCCAGCCACGAGGAGCACCACCACCAGCACCAGCAGCCGCATGGCCAACCCACACTCACATCCACACCCACACCCACACTCACACCCACACCCACACTCACACCCACCCCCACACCCAGCCACGAGGAGCACCACCCCCACCTGCAGGAAGGGTTGAGACAACAGGGCCAGCAGGCGGTGCCCTTCTTAGCGTGTGGTGATTTGAATGGGTGTGACGGAGATGGGCCACCAGGCTACGAGTTGAATACAGCCACATACTGCTTCCCAGAAGAAATGCAGGTGTGTGTGTGTGTGTGTGTGTGCGCGCGTGTGTGCGTGCAGATGGGCCACCAGGCTACGAGTTGAATACAGCCACATACGGCTTCCCAGAAGAAATGCAGGTGTGTGTGTATGTGTGTGTGTGTGTGTGCGTGCGCGTGTGTGCGTGCAGATGGGCCACCAGGCTACGAGTTGAATACAGCCACATACGGCTTCCCAGAAGAAATGCAGGTGTGTGTGTGTGTGCGTGTGTGTACGTGAGTGCGGGTTGCACATCTCAAGCTAACAGGAGGTTTATATGATATAGTTCGCAAATTTCCTTAATTTTTCAGGGGCCTCGCAAAAGCTTGCAAAATAATTATTCTAATTATTTCGGCACCTCGCAAAAAGTAGGCCTCGCAAATTAAGTATTCTAATTATTTCGGCACCTCGCAAAAAGTAGGCCTCGCAATACTAAAAGCGCAAGACGGTATACACCGTATATATATGGTTCTGGCCAACCCTATGTATGTATCATGTATCATGTGTTCACCATGCTGCCATGAAAGCATTGCGAGGTTTGGAAATTTTCAATTCGTTAGCCCTAACGCAAGCACTGCAAGGGAGTGCTGACTGTTTACTTTGTTGTGACAGAACGGTTTAGCTGAGACTAGATTGCATAGGCATTCAACCTGACAGTGTGTTTGATCTGACAACTTGCTTCGTTTCAATTCTCCCTGCAGCATCCCTCATTATTGGGCTTCGTGTTTTTGTTAAATATGCTGAGACAGTGCATTTTTATCTGACAACTTGCTCGTCCCTTCTCCCTGCAGCATCCCTCATCCTCAGTCTACATTTTTTATGGAAAATGCACTTTTTTCTGACAACTTGCTCGTTCTTTCTCCCTGCAGCATCCCTCATCATCGGTTTACAAGGCGCCCCTCCATTTCGTGCGCCAATTGCGGCCATTGGACCATCTTTCTTCCTGACACAGCATTTGCTTGATAAATTCCAGACTTTACTACAAACCTCATATCTGAATCGAGCTTCTTAAAGCTTGCAGTTGGAGAAAGTAGGCTGGTTCACTAGAATCCCCTAGTGGTTCAGGAAAGAGCACGTCCTGGTTTACAAGCTTTGCCAAAAAGGGCCTTCAATAGGAAATGCGACTGATAGCCTGTTTATAAAAGCAAGTAGTCCATCAAGGAAAAACAAAGCTTGTTGCTGTTCTGGCTTAAAAAGGCAGACACATCAAGAGCTCCTGCTTGTGGAAGTAGGGCATCCTTTCTACAGATAGAAATCGCGTTGAAATTGACACAGTGGAAAATAAACGGTTTACAAAGGGTTTACAAAGGGGGTAACCGGCAGCCACATGTGTTGGGCTGATAGGCATTGCTGGATCAGCCAGCGTAAAGTAAACGTAAGTGGAAAATAACGTGCTGCTCATCTTGTGGCATCACACAGGTCACACGTGGTGGAGTTACTTTGATTTTGGTAAAGAGCACATCTAAAGGTTTAGGAAATACAACACCGCCGAAGCTAGCAAGCCACCATTTCTTAGTGAGAAACAGAAATGGCTGGCTGGATCTTTGTCAGGCGTGTCTCTGCAGCAAAGAAGAGTGGGCAGACTGCAGCAAATACTTTAGTCACATGCAAACTGATATTTTGGGCAGCGAGATAAAAAGAAGGAGGAAAAAGAAAGAATAAGACGCAGGTATCTGATCAGCGTGCGTAAATGCGCGCGTAAACCCTTAGTAATTTATATTAGTACTTTTCCAATCTGCACACAATGTCGGGGAGTGGAAACCTTCCAGATGCAGGTGAGGGCCAATTGGCCTTGTAAAGGAAGCAAGTGTGCAACAGAGCTTACCTTAATCCTGTTCCACGCGGCCTCGTTCATGTCCAGGAGTCAAGCGTAGTGAGCACTCATGCGAGGGTGAGGACTTTGCCGCAATGCCTGACAAAGGAACTGAAGGGGAGGATGACGGGCTCCTCAAATTCCAGGGTTCGCTTCAGAATGACATCAAGGAGAAAGAGGAGCTGAGCCCAAGGAAACAAACTGTGGATAAGAAGAAGGAGGTGAACCAGAGGATTCGAGAATTGGACCTGCGGCAGCAAAACAGCCGTAAGTGGCATAATGAATACCTATGTACGAACTATGAACATTTGTTGGGAAAAGGCTACATTAGTTACAGGCTCTGGCAGAGCAAAACATCAATTTGAGCCTAATTTACAACTTCGGCAAATTGCATTATGCTCTCTCTGCTCTAAAATGTATTCCACGTTTATGTTTTGCATGCATGTATGTCTGCGCATATATGTGCGCAAAAATGTGTAACACGTGTATGCTTGTTATGCGTCTGTGCGCGTGTGTGCGTGCGCACATGTATATGATGTGTATATGTGGTCTTAACATCATCGACTTTAACCTTAAATAAGTTTCCTTGCGCAGCCTAAGGCACTCTTTTGCAGTCGCATGCAATTGCACCCTTTAATACATATTTATGTTCTATAACTGTACCGCGTTTGACTAGTGAGTTAGTGACGGCTACACTTGTCAATTGTCTACAATCAGCGTCCTATATCGTACCTAAATCCAAGCTTGCAGCACGTGTGAAAGGGTAATGATTCGCACTGTCTCCATAAAAATATGTTGAGAGCATGGCATTAACAATCTTGATGAGCAATGCTGATCCGTCGCTGAGCACTACTCAGAAAGAAAATAGCTCCTAGGTGGTGTACTGAGGAAGCTCTATGCTTTCAGCAGGGAAACCTTGCAATCAGAATACTCACCACCCGAAGAGGCTGAGCACAATCCTGCCTGCAAAAATTCATGAGCATCTTTTCAAGACCCACGTACCTGCCCGTCACCTCAGCTTTTCCGATGCTTGCGACCATACAGGTGGCAAGTGGCGGCGGAACAAGGTCATCATCCTCCTCACGTATCTGACATTATTCGCTTACACCGGCTTAAAATTGATGACAACGAAAGGTGTAGAGTTTGTTGCTGCATTGGTTGAAGGTTTATTCTATCTTAGTCTCGCCACCGTGTTGGCCTGGAACTTGTGTATCCAAAGCGCACTCTATGATGATGTGTTGGACCTGAAGCGGCAGCTTTTTGAAAGGAGGGCTCGATCTATGAACGAGGAAGCATAGGATGCCGCCAATTGATCGTTTGAGCTGGACGCTTATTAGCTCTTAACCATCCAAGACAGATGTTTACATGCATTTCAACGATTTCATGTTTTGATTGTGCAGTATAGGTATATTTTCAGGATGGTGCATTTTCAGTACAATGTACTTCCAGTACGGTGTATATATGTCATGGTAGGATGAGTTGCCCTCATGGTAGGGTCATGAGTTGCCATATTCCCAGTATGGTGTGAATATGTTTCTCCGGGACGGTGTATTTTTAGGTCCATGTCTTCATCCCTCTTTCAGGTAAAATAACAGCTATTGAACCCGTTGGCTGTACTCCACCATATGCACAGTAAACTATCATTGTAAACTGTCATTCCTCACATCTTACTGTCGCTTTCTAAAAACCAATACTTTATGCTTAGTGCAAATTTGCACACCCTGTCCAAAACCCAGAAAGAAGGGGACCTGAGTCCTTCGGACGAGGGTTCCAAAAGGTGAAATTCCCCTCTGTTATTATGGCAACGAGGGTGCAGATCACTTAGCACACGAAGCTGCGCTCAATCGAAATCCTGACATTTCCCTCCCCCAGCTACTGACCTCTTCTATGTCCTCTTTATGAAGGAGACTAATTAGTCTAATTCAGTCCAAGGCCTCCAGCTGCTGGCATGGCTGCTCAACATATAGGGGTCCCTAAACAAATATTAATCCAAAAAATGGACAGCTGCATGAATACGATAAGCATCTGAATCGTGTTGCAAAGCAAACCCTTGACATCATCACCATTGTAAATCTTCTAGCTAGGCGTGCCAACATCGGTGGATTCCATACAAAAAGAGCTACAAGTCTCAAATAACCTGCAAAATGAGCTAAGTATACATGCATAACATGCACGCCACCATTTCCAGGTGAAGCTGACACAAATACACTGCTTTACAACCTCTGATCGAGGCAAGAATTGCATGTTACGCTTATTAAGCATGCAAAACAGCCCCACCTATCTGGGTCTTTTTTTGTCTGCCGGTAAAGGAGTTTTACGGTACTCGGTACCAAAGTGGCTTACTTTTCCTTAACTTCATGTGGGGTGTTTTTCACTGCCTGCGTAGTTCTTCTTCTTCCCCGCACCCACACACAGCACCTCACCTTACTCATGTCCAACTCAGTAACCAATTTTGGTCCATGCCAAATGTGACTTTAAGGAGCACAAAGATCTCTGCAACATTCTCCATGGAACCTCTGTTACTCTCCACATCATCCTTTTTGGTGTGGGCGGCACCATCTACAACACTTACACTCTGAAGTTCAAGGAACTGGGTCTTGATGCTCAAAGAGATAAGAAGCTTGCCTCCAAGCTCCATGTGTACTCTGTTAACTTCGCTGCTAAACTTGCCCATACCCGACGTACCCTTTCCGGTACTGTTATCAACTCTCACTTTGGAGAGACTCTGAGTTAGTGGATCCCAACACGCACAACAACAAACTGGCCACCTATCATTCTTGGTTTGCCATCCCTTTTCCTAGAAATGAGCGTATGCCGATTAATGTACCACGGTATCTCCATCTTGATCTGTCCAAACATGTTATGCGCAATATAAGTAGATTCCGCTCACGTGCGCATACTTTGAAAGTTGAGGCAGCAGCGTGGCTTGAAGATGGTTCTTGCATATGTGACTAATGTCCTGGTGAAGATAAACATGTTCAGAACGAGGTGCATGTTCTTGTAATTTGCCAAGACCATCGAGTTTGTGAGCCGAGGAAACACTTTTCCTTTCTGTTTACACCTTTTTATAAGGACTTTCAGCAGCCCAACCCTTTTTGCTGCAACAGGTCAACAACCAACTTTTCATGATTTCCTTTCTCAGCAGAACAATACACTTTTTCCTTTTCTTTCTGAGCTTATGGATTTATTTGTGGCTGGCCGAGACCAGTCAGCAGCAGCCGAACAGCCAAACAACCTGGCTGAAGGTCACCCCCCATGATTGTAACCATTGTAACCATTATTAACTCTCATCAGGAGCCGGTTTCAGGCCAAGCCTGCAACCGTCTTGGTCCCCAATGATTTTTCCTTTCCTATTTGCGGTGGAAGAGCTTTACGGTAATCGGTACCAAAGTGGCTCCTGTTCCTTAATTAATGTGGCACTGTCAAAAAGGGGGGTGGCTGTCACTGCCTGCGTAGTTTTTCTTTTTTCATAAACTTGCAGAAAAAGTGAACAACCAACATCTACCTCTAATCCAGCAGCGTCTACAAACAAGGGGCCTCCGAGGCATCTCTAGATACAACCAAGTCACACTTCACGTTATACTCCTTGGAATCGGTGGCACAATCTACAATCAATACACCATAACTCCTCTACTAAACTTGGGCATCCCCCTACACAAAGTGCACCAGCTAGCTACTGCCATGCAATAAAAAGCAAAATACACTCAACAACGACAACAGTGATAGTGAAGGATCTGAGGGGGGGATTAGTACTGGTAGAGCGGCTGGCTTCAAGAGGGCTACTAGGCGCAGGCCGGATCGCATGGCTGACAACCCGCCGGATTCTCATTGTCTCTGTTGCTTCTCTTTTCTCGATTTTCAGTGGGGCTCTGGCTAGTGTGAGCGCTAGTTGAGAGCCTTTCCTGAATGCACTCTGGTATTTTCCAGCGTAACCTTTTCCTTCTTCCTTTAGAACTGCCAGCGGTGCCGTAGAAGCTCGGTGCCCAATTTCAAAAGCATGCAAACTCCCGGTTGCAAAACCATTACTACTGTTGTAAACTAGTAAAACTGTCTACACCCTACTCCTAGTGATACGACGCCTAGGGTTTAGCAGCTATCCCAGATTAAATACCTTCGTACTTCAAACGAAACTAACATAGATAGAGGCTTCCCCCCTATAGAGCAGACGCAGATCAGTTTCTTCTACCGTGGAAAACAAGTATAGCTATTAGAGACCTTCAAGCCCTGAAATCAAAATCCGCTTCTTCGCCATGCCTTTGTTAAACCCTGCAAATGGAAAGTTGTGACATACGTCAGGGGGGTATGTTTGTTGTTTGGCATGTAAGAACCGCGCGCACACATACAAACTCACGGACCAATGCATACACACATCTACATGCACACTCCAACTCCCACACACACACACACGCACACACACACACACACACACACACGCACACACACACACACACAAACACACACAAAGAACACCCTGCCAGCAAGACGGCACCTTCTTCCGTCTTCGCACTTTCCCTATTCATGCTCGTTTTTTGCACACTCTTGGCGCAGCTTTTCCCCCCTTCTATTCTCTTTCCCTTAATTTCCCCTCTTATACCCTACTTCCTTTATTTCTCCTCTCTCCTCTCCTCTTTCGTGCTCTTTTCACTTTCCTTCTCTTCCACGAGGTCGCAAACGCACACACACATACACACGCACGCACACACACACATACACACGCACACACACATACACACACACACACATACACACACGCACACACACATATACACACACACGCACACATCTTCCACGAGGTCGCACACATCAGCCTTAAACAACACAGAGCCCCTGGTTTGTCCTTCTCTACCACAAGGTCCAACACATCAGCCGTTTACGACACGACACAGAATCCCTACGGTGATGCAAACAGATGACAGCTGGCACAGGGGTCTGTACCTTCAAGCCTTCCATGATGTTCCTTTTGGTGGCGGACGTTTTGTTTGACCTCTGCAGGCGCACAGAGGTAAAACACGCAGTACTTATGAGCATGAGCCAGATCGTGAAATGTGCCCCTTTTGGCGGCAAGCATGTTGTTTGGCCAATGCCAATGCACATATATCTTCGAAATTGATACGAAATAGGCCAATGCCAATGCATAAATGTTCGAAATTGATAAGTCATCACTGACGTTAACGTGGGCCACATTTTCTCGTAAGGCATGTGTGCTGTCAGGCCGCTGCAAGTGCACAGATTAATTTAGAACATCCGCTGTCATTAGCATGAGAGCATGAGAGCAAAAGTGTGGTAGGTACTCAGAGTGGAAAATAAGGGAGAGGGAATTGAGGACAAAAAGGTTCCTGTTTTGTTACAAGAGACCAATCCGTTTTATGTGATACATATGTGTGTGTGTGTGTGTGTGTGTGTGTGTGTGTGTGTGTGAGAGAGAGAGAGAGAGAGAGAGAGAGAGAGAGAGAGAGAGAGAGAGAATGAGAGAGAAAGAGAGAGAAAGAGAGAGAGAGAGAAGACACCATCGTCCGTGCGCAAAAGGCAAGAGCATTACGTGTGTGTGTGTGTATGTGTGTGTGTGTGAGAGTGAGTATGGGTATGAGTATGAGTATGTGTATGTGTGTGAGAGAATGTGTATGTGTGCGTGCAACGCACCATTGTCCGTGTGCACAAGGCAAGAGCGTTGTGTGTGCGTGCATGTGTGTGTGAGTATGAGTATGTATGCGTGTGTGAGAGAATGTGTATGTGCGCGCGCAACACACCATTGTCCGTGTGCACAAGGCAAGAGCGTTGTGTGTGCGTGTATGTGTGTGTGAGTGAGGGTAAGTATGTGTGTGGGTGGAGAATGTATATGTGTGCGCACAACGCACCATTGTCCGTGCGCACAAGGCAAGAGCGTTGTGTGTGTGCGTGCGTGCGTGTGTGTGTATGTGTGTGTGTGTGAGAGTATGAGTATGTATGCGTGTGTTAGAGAATGTGTATGTGCACACACTACGCACCATTGTCCGTGTGCACAAGGCAAGAGCGTTGTTTGTGTGCGTGTATGTGTGAGAGTGAGTGTGAGTATGCGTGTGTGAGAAAATGTGCATGTGCGCGCGCAACACACCATTGTCCGTGCGCACAAGGCGAGAGCGTTACGAGGACCTGCACATGCCACGTCCCCCTCCGGCCCTGGATGCCTCTGCATTGAGAGAAGAGTGTGTTGTAATTCTGCGTTGAGAAAAGAGTGTGGTGTAAATCTGCATTGAGAGAAGAGTGTGTTGTAATTCTGCATAGAGAGAAGAGTGTGTTGTAAATCTGCGTTGAGAGAAGAGTGTGTTGTAAATCTGCATTGAAAGAAGAGTGTGTTATAACATAGTATTATGGCTCTGCATGGAGTGAAGAGTGTGTTGTAATTCTGCGTTGAGAGAAGAGTGTGTTGTAAATCTGCATTGAGAGAAGAGTGTGTTGTAAATCTGCGTTGAGAGAAGAGTGTGGTGTAAATCTGCGTTGAGAGAGGAGTGTGGTGTAAATCTGCATTGAGAGAAGAGTGTGTTATAACATGGTATTATGGCTCTACATGGAGTGAAGAGTGTGTGATAAATTTGTACTCT
>Ga0307968_1000985_pt1:15000-22382 | contig 22382 bp, 23 predicted proteins | sample OrgLakmetagen650_FD_201834 | JGI IMG/M metagenome (GOLD analysis project Ga0307968, IMG submission 201834) | Saline water microbial communities from Organic Lake, Antarctica - #650 | ecosystem: Environmental > Aquatic > Non-marine Saline and Alkaline > Saline | place: Antarctica...
CTCCCAGAACATACCCACACGTTATCACCACCAGCCTTTCGATTATATCTTTGGATTCCACCCTCTTTGTCTGCCTCCGTATATGTTAACCCGTGCTGGTGCTCATCCTTGTCCGATGCAAATCCCTATTTACAGGCACGAGCTTCAGAGCCATCAGATTGACCCCACGCTTGTGCAATCACAAATTTACAAACGCACTTTCTGGGCAACACGATGCTTGCAATCATGCGTTTCGTGCTCAGCCTTGTTGATGTCAATTAATAAAATTACAACTGCAGGCACGCACTTACAAGCCTACAGACAGGTCCCATACTTTTCTGGCTACTCCTTGTAATCATTCACCTAGTGCTTGGCCTCATCTGATGTCATCCCCAATCGTAGGCACGCACGCAAGATTTCTCAAATAGAACCCTCACACTTGTGCGACCATAGCTATACGACCACACAATGTTTGCGCTCAGCCTCATCTGATGTCAATCCCAAATCGTAGGCACACATGTCAGAGCCCTTAATAATAGAACCCTCACACTTGTGCGACCATAGCTATACGACCACACAATGTTTGAGCTTAGCCTCATCTGATGTCATCCCCAATCGTAGGCACACATGTCAGAGCCCTCAAATAAAACCCTCACACTTGTGCGACCATAGCTGTATGATCACACAATGTTTGCGCTTAGCCTCATCTGTTGTCATCCCCAATCGTAGGCACGCATGTCAGAGCCCTCAAATAGAACCCTCACACTCGTGTGAACATAATTACACGACCACATAATGTTTGTGCTCAGCCTCATCTGATGTCATCCCCAATCGTAGGCACGCACGCTAGAGTTCTGAAATAGAACCCTTACACTTGTGCAACCATAGCTATACGACCACACAATGTTTGAGCTCAGCCTCATCTGATGTCACCCCCAATCGTAGGCACGCACGCTAGAGTTCTCAATTAAAACCCTCACACTTGTGCGACCATAGCTATACGACCACACAATGTTTGAGCTTAGCCTCATCTGATGTCATCCCCAATCGTAGGCACACATGTCAGAGCCCTCAAATAAAACCCTCACACTTGTGCGACCATAGCTGTATGATCACACAATGTTTGCGCTTAGCCTCATCTGTTGTCATCCCCAATCGTAGGCACGCATGTCAGAGCCCTCAAATAGAACCCTCACACTCGTGTGAACATAATTACACGACCACATAATGTTTGTGCTCAGCCTCATTTGATGTCATCCCCAATCGTAGGCACGCACGCTAGAGTTCTGAAATAGAACCCTTACACTTGTGCAACCATAGCTATACGACCACACAATGTTTGAGCTCAGCCTCATCTGATGACATTCCCAATCGTAGGCACGCATGTCAGAGCCCTTAATAATAGAACCCTCACACTTGTGCGACCATAGCTGGACGACCACACAATGTTTGTGCTCAGCCTCACCTGATGTCACCCCCAATCGTAGGCACGCACGCTAGAGCCCGGAGAGAACCCACACTTGTGAACATAATTTCACGACCTCACAACGTTTGTGCTCAGCCTCATCTGATGTCACCCCCAATCGTAGGCACGCACGCTAGAGCCCGGAGAGAACCCACACTGGGAATGGCATCCGCAACTGCCGTTCACTCCTATAACTCGCGGTGGATCCTCTCATGCATCCACCCCTAGCTACAGATTGCATGTATCGCCAGCCAGTGACAGCTCGTGTGCACCGTCTGCTAGCGACAGCTCGGCCTCGTCTCCGCCACTCAGCGACAGCTCGTTCACGGCCAACTGCCTGCGGCTTGACGTGGCTTCGCCTTCAGGTAACAGAGTTTGAGTTTGGCTGTGGCATGTTCCGCACCAGATGGTGGGGTGTCAAGGGTTGGCCAGAGCCGTGTATATACACCGTATATGACCTAATATATGGTGATTTCCCTGCCAAAAACACCGTATATACATCATGTGTATATATATACACCGTATATACATCATATATATATATGGTTCTGGCCAACCCTAGTGATGTCATAGCGATTGCTAAATCAAACGAGAGCATGTGGGGTTTGCTTGTGGCTCCTTTTCCTATTGTATGTGGGGGCTCACCCCCACTAGTGTTATAAGGAAAAGAACGCTTTTTTTGCAGCACCAGCGTGATTAACTTTTTATACCTAAGCGCTAAACAAAGCTGACTGACTCCTTATCGTTACAAATGTCTAGGTCTGGCCAGAACCACATTTTTCCGTCGCATATGGCAGTATTTTTGGGAATTTCCCTGCCAAAAATGCCGTATACCATATGCGCACTGTATATATATTGATGTTTATGGCTATGACCAATTAATATATATTGATGTTTTGATATTTGTACATATATAACAATATATATTGAAGTTTTTAGTTAGACCAACTAACCAAAAGGCACATTGGTGCACTTCAGCCTTCTTGTTTGTTGTAACTAATTGCTAGTCGTTACCTGTATCTGTAGTTGCGTTATTTATTGGTCTGACCAAAGGTTGTGTTACACCACAACTTATTCTCCCATTCCAACGTATTTATTGGTCTGACCAAAGGTTGCTTACACAGTTTATTCCCACAACCCAACGTATTTTTTAATCTGATCAATGGCTATTTATTGGTCTGACCAAAGGTTGCTTACAGCTAATTCCCACAATGCAACGTATTTATTTCTCAGACCAAAGGTTATTTATTGATCTGACCAAAGGTTGCGTTACACCACAGCTTATTCCCACAATCCAACGTATTTATTGGTTTGACCAAAGGTTATTTATTGGTCTGACCAAAGGTTAATTGTTGATCTGACCAAAGGTTATTTATTGATCTGACCAAAGGTCAATTATTGATCTGACCAAATGTTATTTATTGGTCTGACCAAAGGTTGCTAATGGTCTGACCAAAGGTTGCTTATGGTCTGACCAAAGGTTATTTATTGGTCTGATTAAAGGTTTTGCGTTACACCACAGCTTATTCCCATAAGCCAACGTATGTACCCATCCTTAGATAGCGTGCTTGAACGTGTTCTCCTGTACAATGCCTGCACGTGCAACAAATGTGCACAAGCGATTGATAATTGTAAAAACGCAAAACCTGGACATTACTCAAGACGTGCGCATCGTGTGTGTGTGTGTGTGCGTGCGTGCGTGCGTGCGTGCGTGTGTGTGTGTGTGTGCTTATGTGTGCATCTGCAAGCAACGAGCTCAAATGTGCCCTTCTATTTGATGCCAAGACCCACAATGAAAATGATGCCATTATGACGGAAAGAAACGAAAGAAGTTCACCTTTACTTGATTCAATGAATGACTGGTAATGCAAACAGCTGGTGCAGGACGTGTGTATTGTGTGCATACTCTTCCTCAGTCAACGTGCTCAAGTGTGTATTGTGTGCATGTGTGCATACTCTCCCTCAGGCAACGTGCTCAAGTGTGTATTGTGTGCGTACTCTTCTTCCTCAGTCAACGTGCTCAAGTGTGTATTGTGTGCGTACTCTTTTTCCTCAGTCAACGTGCTCAAGTATGTATTGTGTGCGTACTCTTCTTCCTCAGTCAACGTGCTCAAGTATGTATTGTGTGCGTACTCTTTTTCCTCAGTCAACGTGCTCAAGTGTGTATTGTGTGCGTACGCTTCTTCCTCAGGCAACGTGCTCAAGTGTGTATTGTGTGCGTACTCTTCTTCCTCAGGCAACGTGCTCAAGTGTGTATTGTGTGCGTACTCTTCTTCCTCAGGCAACGTGCTCAAGTGTGCCCTCCTGTTTGATGCCTGGACTTACAAGGACGGGAGAGTGGGCCGTCCCTACCTTCCTGCTATCCTGCCCTCCCAGGTGTGACGCAGCGTTATTTTTGTCCATTTGTTCTTCAGCTGCTGCAGACACATAGACGCTGTATGACCGGTTAAGCAATGCTGTGGGTCACACACACACACACACACACACACACACACACACACACACACACACTTACACACAAACACACACACATGCACATTATTTACACACATTCACACACACATACACACACACTCACACACACTTGCACACACTCTCTCACACACATGCACACACTTACACACACATTCACACACACATGCACACACATACACACACACTCACACTTACACACACATGCACACACACTCACACTTACACACACATGCACACACACTTACACACACTCACACTTACACACACATGCACACACTTACACACACATGCACACACACACAGGCTCCTACGCAACACACACACTCACACTCACACACACATATGCACACTTACACACACATGCACACACACACAGGCTCCTACGCAACACGACCTGACTGCTGCAGAGGAAGCTGTGCGTGCTCAGGCGGACTTTGTGCGTGCGCTGAAAGTACAGGAAGGGCTGGGGAACAAGGTAGGTGCTTGATGGAGGCTGGAATAGATGTTGTGCGCTGAGTCATATAAACACGCTGATTCAGCTGAATCATACAAACCCGCTGAGTCATACAAGCTCGTCATGAATGGCGGACAACTGACTGAGTAGGTACTTGTACTGCTACTTGTATATAATATGCCACTACTACTTGTATAAAACATGCCAAATGGTTTGGCTACAGCATGGACATGCGAAATGATATGAGAAAGAAGAATGGAATTAGGAGGTGATTAGTTGTCCGTCTGTGGTGTTGTGCACGTACTGTGAAAGTGATAAGTGGTCCGCCTCATTTGTGTGTGTTTTTAGTGTGGGTGTATGCGAGTGTGTTTGAGTGTGGCTTGGTGGAGTCTCGGGCATCAGGGGTCTGGTAGATGACAGCTGCTCTGTAATCAAGAAATGTCTAAAGCATAATAATGGATATAAGTGAGGTAGTGCGGTCTTTCCCGATTCTTTTTACATAGATATATTTTTAGTGGGAATGGTGTTACTGTATTACTTCACATTGTCTGTGTAGCAACAGCTCAAGTAGGCCCCACGTGTAGGCAGGTTCCATGGGTTTAGGGTTAGGGTTACACACGTGCAGGCACACAACACACTGCGTGTGTGTCTGTGTGTGTGTGTGTGTGTGTACACACGTGTAGGCAGGTTCCTTGCGTGCGTTGGAATCGCTGCCTTTATCAAATGGCAGGTGACGATGATGATTAGTAACTTGGGGTTGGCCAGAACCATATATATACGGTGTATATACGGTATTTTTAGCAGGCGTTTCTTTAAATATACGGTTATATACGGCGTATATATACGGTTCTGGCCAACCCTATTAGTAACCAAAATCATACTGAATGTTAGTGAGGTAGTGCTTCCTCTGTCTGCGCTCTGTTTTTCATAGGGTTGTCCAGAAACGTATATAATATATATATATATATGTATTTTATATTTCATAAAAAAAACCTGCAAAACGGTGCTGGCCAACCCTCCTTATGGTTATTTTCAGTGAGGTCTAGTTTCACTATACCAGCGGAGCAACAGATCGAGTAGGCCCCTCAATTCCTGGGTCGTGCACAGCGTAAGGGGCTCCTGAGCTGCCGTCACTATTTCCTTGAATCATGCAGGGTATGTGAGGGGCTCCTGAGAGCTGCCGTCACTTTTTCCTTGAATCATGCAGGGTATGTGAGGGGCTCCTGAGAGCTGCCATCACTTTTTCCTTGAATCATGCAGGGTATGTGAGGGGCTCCTGAGAGCTGCCGTCACTTTTTCCTTGAATCATGCAGGGTATGTGAGGGGCTCCTGAGAGCTGCCATCACTTTTTCCTTGAATCATGCAGGGTATGTGAGGGGCTCCTGAGAGCTGCCGTCACTTTTTCCTTGAATCATGCAGGGCATGTGAGGGGTTATTGAGAGCTGCCAGCACTTTTTCCTTTAATCATGCTCTGGGTGCGTAAGCAAATAACGACTACGCAGACATTGATTTCCACCCCCCAATTTGTTCGATACTCAATATTAAACGCCACCAAAGAACGAAGCTGGATGTGTGGACATCGTTTTGGCACGGCATTTGGGTTCCTGTTTGGGAAACTATGAATTGAAGCAGCTAACCCAGTTGTATTAGATAATTAGGTGCACTAGATGATAAGTTAGGGCTCTTCCAAATGCCCTGGCAGGCTGCTCTTACAATACTGTTGGGGTTGGCCAGAACCATGTATATATAAGGTGTATATTTGTAGGGTTGGCCAGAACTGTATATATACACCGTATATGACCGTATATTTGGTTATTTCCCTGCAAAAAATACTGTATATACACCGTATATGTATGGTTCTGGGCCAACCTTATATATTTGGTATCGTATGGCAGGGAAATCACCAAATATACGGTCATATACGATGAATACATCCAATTCTGACCATCCCTAAATAGTGTTCATGACGCGTAAAGTGAGAGCCTTGAAAAGTGTAGCATGCCGTGTTACGAAACCGTTCAAACATGCTTTGTCGTAAAGTGATGTTGTTAGCATGTGTTAAAAGGTTGCGTCAGCAGTAGCAAAGCTTTGGTAGACAGAAAAATCTTTGCTGTTACATATATACTTGTGTGCAGGACCCAAAGGTTACCTCAGCAGTGGCACGGCTGCAAGAACTGAAGAGCACCGCAGCGAGCGTCCAAGCACTTATGCTCGCTCACATGCCAGTGGGATTTGAGGAGACCAACGACAGTAGCACCACTGTTAGTAGTCCGTACATAATTTTGCAAGGGCTGTCCTTGGGGTGCCGTTGATATTACACACAGTAACTCGCCCCCTCTGCTCCAACTACGACAGGGCCCTTAACATTCTCTCTGGTGCCCTGATCAGCACTGACCAACCTCATAATTGTAATACCGACGAAGCACCTCAAAACAGCTCCAGTCGAAACCTGACCCGTAAGGTGAAAGATTGGCGGGATTGGACCTACACTGATGGCAGCCTCCAAAAGAATGAAGTAGGGCAAGACACCGAATCAGGCGTATTATACCACCCTCACTTAAATGTTTCCCACTATGTAAACCCAAAAGGCATGGGTATAACCAGCACCATCTCACGGGCAGAGCTAGCAGCTATAGCAGCTGCAGTCGTACACGGCTACTCACATATAGCCACTGAGCCTTACTACATCACTGCACCAAATTAAAAAGGAGTTCTCACACCCGAATCTCCATCGCCACCACATCCAAGGAGATGTCCTTCAATCCATTGCTAAAGCAATCCGCCAATCACCATCGCCTATCCACTTCCTCAAAGTAAAGTCCCATGCCGGTATTATTGGTAATGAGCATGCCAACGCTGCAAAAACAATCGCTGCAAAAACACAGAAACAACAAGCTAATGTAGGGGGGTGGGTTCTTCGAAGTGGCAGGGGGCAATTGAGGGAGACTGGGAGCACCTCAGCAGCACCGCCAGCCACCAGTAGAGCCACCAACCCCAGACAGCACCGAC
>Ga0307968_1000986_pt1:0-7500 | contig 22381 bp, 28 predicted proteins | sample OrgLakmetagen650_FD_201834 | JGI IMG/M metagenome (GOLD analysis project Ga0307968, IMG submission 201834) | Saline water microbial communities from Organic Lake, Antarctica - #650 | ecosystem: Environmental > Aquatic > Non-marine Saline and Alkaline > Saline | place: Antarctica: Organic...
TCTCTCTCTCTCTCTCTCTCTCTCTCTCGCTCTCTCTCTCTCTCTCTCTCTCTCTCTCTCTCTCTCTCTCTCTCTCTCTCTCTCTCTCTCTCTCTCTCTCTCTCTCCAGAACTCCATGCATACGGGAATGTTTGCAAACATTCTCTCTGCTCGCACAATGGCAAATTCAACTTTACTAGCGTGGGAACCCAAAGTACATATGATGCACACACACAGTCCTGAAGCAACATTAAACAAGTACGACATCCCCAATTAAGAACATGCACACACATATGCACCACATGCACGCACACACCTAATTTTACACACACACACTTTTGAGTCCATGCCAGCACGCACACACACACACAAACACAAGCACGCCCGCCCGCCTGCTCGCACCTGTTCTGTTATGGCTCGCTCATACAGCGGTAACACTCTCTCCACTAAGCCCTCCAGCCCGCAGGCCTCCTCAAATTGCAGAGCTGCCTCCCATAACTGCTTGAGGTGGGGACTCGAGCCCACAGCCGCCATCAGCACATCCCGCCCCTTGTCAGCCTTGCCACACAGCTGCGCACGAGTGTGAATTCGTGTATGTTTGCATGTGTTCACAGACTCGTTAAACCACTTCACACATCTTCACGTCCGCTGCTTAGCCTGCTTTTGTCATCTGAGGCGAAGAGGTCCACAGCCCACAAATAGCCAACTGCTGCTTAGGACACAGTTCCAGGACGCAGCAAACTTGACAGAACAAGTAACGTAGCCATTCGTAGCAGGAAGGGAGCAGACAAAGTACGTGTCGATGGTCACGGGTGATGGTGCCTGACCATCGACACGTACTTTGTCTGCTCCCTTCCTGCTGCGACTTTGGGCGCTTGCTTCTAGCTCTGTCAAGAAAGCTGCTCCCTACTGTCCCTTGACACTGTGGATGCAGATAAATTTATGCCTGGGCATCCGTCCCCAACATCTGAGTGTGCGCGCATTGCTCTAATTAGCATGTTAGCATTGAACACCAGACAAGCACCTTGATCATGTGGGATAAATAGTGCAGCACTCTTCGTGCGAGCGAAGACAGATAGGCCTGATCTAACCTCGACCATGCACACGCACAATTCCTACAAATTTTAATAGGCTTACACACTCGGGGCCGACCCCGTCCCCTCCCCCCCCCCCAAACAGGGCCAATTAGGTTTTCGTCCAATGTAAGTCTGTTGCATTTTGGTGAGGTAGAGAGGGCCCACTCTACGTCATCGGAATGCAACAGACTGGTTTTTATATCTATACCATTGACATTCAATGGAAATCTGGCACCTTAAGGTGCTGTGTGGGGCCCAGTGCTTATTTTGCAAACCTCCAGATTGCGAGACACCCACTGAGTCTTTATGCCTGCTTTCTTTGTCAAAACACGTGAAGAATACTTTTAGCTATCCAACACAACTTCTAAGTCCCCAAACAGTAAAGTTGTTGTAAGACATGGCTTATTTGTTGGCATTATTTGGCCAGGGATGGGGGGAAGTGTTGCAGGGGGACGACCAAGTAGGTCAAGGGCCGACAATTTGATACAGGAAAGGTTGCTCTTGGTGACAAGCAGCTTGACACATGCACCGCTCAAGACAGTTTAGGGGCCACAAAAAGCCCTCCTGGCCCTTACAGCAGTTAAATTTTATGACACGGTAACCCTAGGTATGCAAAGCCGGCTGCACATTGTATAACCTGGAGGAGCTGCCAAATTCAATGTGATAGATCTCATGCTTCACAGAGGAATGGAATTTAGCAGCAGAGGAATGGAATTTAGCACCCAAAAACCCTACAAACTTGCACACACATTCGCACACACACATGTGGCACTGCACCTGCTTCAAGAAGTTGGCGTAGTGTACGGCCAGGAACGGGTACAGCTTAGACCCGCCCTCCCCATCTTTAGCTTTCTCTGCATTCAAGAGGCCTTCATACTGTGCACAGGCAGCATCTATTTGTCCCTGTGTGTGTTTGAGTGTGTGTGTATGAGCACTTGTGTTCGCATGTGTCAGAAAGATTGTGTGTGTGTGTGTGTGTGTGTGTGTGTGTGTGTGTGTGTGTGTGTGTGTGTGTGTGTGTGTGTGTGTGTGTGTGTGTGTGTGTGTGTCAGGGTACACGTCACAAGGAGTCACAAGCAAATAAAGGTAACAAACAAACGTATTGCAGCACCAATGGCTATTATTGGATGCTACAAGTGTACAGATTCGTCACAGCTTGCACACACCACAAAAAGGTCGCAGCTGTGCCTCACCTGGCACCACCCCCAGCTTATATACCCGGCACCACCCCCAGCTGCAGCCATCATAATTGCCTTGTAAGAAGCACGAATACACAAAGGTTGCAGCCGTGCCTCACCTGGCGCCGCTCAAAGTTGGCTGCAGCCACTACTACTTGCAGCAGAGTAGGGGCAAGCTGGCCTGTGAGGTGTGCGTACACCGCGCGCGCTTCCTGTGTGCACGTGGACAAGTGTCAACATACGAGCTCAGAGCTGCAAAGTATGCGGCAGGATTGCCCACCATGATGGGGCATGCTAACTGCACGTCAAGTCCTCTCAGCATTCATTTCCTGTGATTACATACCGCGCGTGTCGCTCAACGTGCACGTAGACAGGCGATTGCAAAGAGATTAAGCAGCCAGAATAAATATATTTTAGTAAATCAAACTAACGGCAGATTAAAACACACCAGGTAGCTCAAAGGCAACACTGCTGCCTTGACATCTGGAGTCTATGCTCCTGATTTAGCTATTACCTGTAAAATACGACATGTTCTTAGGCAACACCCTTGCACATCACTGCGCATGGAGCACTTCATGAAATGCCCTTATCAACAAGGTGCCAGGTGAGTGTATTGACCCTGTAATCATTTGGTGACTGAAAGCCTGCCTCAGACATCGTTTTTAGTGGTACAGATGTCAGGGCCTCAGGGCCGTTTATGTATTGTTAGTTAGGTTAGAAAACAATCAGTGGGTTGCTGCGCACACAAAACAAGGCACAGCACTGATGCATTTACACCAATGACAAATTGATCGGGCTGTGTCCAGGCGCCCAGTAGTCACGTAGAACAATAACCGACTGTCCTTTGATTAATAAAGCAATAGGAACATGCGATGTTCCTTTACCACGCTTGGAATGTATTGGTTACGGAAGTATACTTCTGTTACTCACGTATCCTTGCTGGGAATGTTCTCGGCTAAGCCTCGAACAAGAACAGAACCAAAAACCAAGAGGCCCTTTGGGCCTTCCCTAACCGGGTTTGTGGCGAGGGCACACATGTTAGCGCGTTAGAAGAAGCAGGAGTCATTACAGAACCTTTGCTGCTGTAATTTGGAATAGGCACAGCGCCTGTGCGTCAAACACAAAACACACACACACGCATGCACACGCACACCAGCGAAACAATACACAGTGATACCCCCCCCCCAAACACATACACTCAACAAAAGATGCACGGCTGCCGCACCTGCACTCGCCCATGCTGCTCCTCAAACCGCGCCCCAAACAAGTGTGCCTCTGGCCGTGTCTTGCAAAACACCTCCAGCTCTCGTTGCAATGCCCCTTGAGCTTCAGCCTCCATGCCCTTGCCCTCCAGCCAACGCACGTAGCGCTCCCAGAACTCTGTGTGTCGTGTGTGTTGTGTGCATGAGTGTGCGTGCATGTATGTGCGTGTGTGGGTATGTTGTCAATTGCTCAAACCACAAAATTCTGCCTCTGCTGCCCTTCAGCCATGGGCACACACTGCTCCCTGACTTGGCACACAATTAATTCATTACCTCTGGTAAGATTGGGCAGCTACACGGCACACGCTAATATTCAAATGATGCAGCACGACCCTTGCTTAGCTGCTGTACATATGCCTGCCCAGCCTTCCTAGAAAGAAGGGATTAAACACATTGATGTTAAGTTGAGTAAAATAACTGACCACCAATATCGACCACACACTTTGTCATTACTGCATAGCTTGCCCACAGACCTGAGGCTGTTTCCGTGAACGGCCCACCCCTTTGCCAGCCAAACAGTCCCACTTAATTTTGCGTCACTATATCTCTGTAATTCCTACACCGTTTTGAGACCTGAGACATGCGTTGGAAAGCTGTTTTTTTGCTTTTTCAGGAAGTGCTTGGCGGTTGGGGAGAGGTGCAGAGACTGGGCCGAATCATTAATGTGATTTTGGGAAAGGGAGCAGCTGTGGTCACGAGTGCAACACCAAAATTGCGTGGAGAACAAACCACACCGTTTTTCACACAGTCCATCGATTGGCCCCGTCCGAATTCATTTGACGCATTTTAATTGGCCGCACCTCTGAGAGCAAGAACTGGACTGAAACTGGAAGCTTGTCTTTTCCCCCTGTGCCCCTTGTGTGAGTGCCTCCCACTCGCCGGCATTCCCAGCACCCCGCCCCAAATTCGACATTACTGCATTGTTATAAAACATTTATAACGCTTATATCCTGAAGCATAAGTCGATTGGTGCAAGTACAGAAATGCACCTTTTCCCTGCCCAGTGGGTACAAAATACACACCGGGCCCCACACAGCCCCCCAGAATGCCAAATTTACAGCAAATGTCAATGGTATAGATAAAATCAAGCATCTTGCAACCAAATGAAATATAAGGGGCTTTGAATTGGTTGAAAGCCAAGTGAGACTGGTTTGGGGGATCTGTTCACGGGGACAGCCCTAAGTACCGCTCGTCCAATCCTTTTCACTTTTTCCTTTCCTAGATAAGTGCGCACGGAACCAAGCAGTGCTCGCGTGCACTGATTTCCCCCCCACAAAAGCACCCTGGCGTATACTATGGCGCCAAATCCCCACCTGGATAGCTCGCGCACGGAACCAAGCAGCGCTCGTATACAGTGGCTACGTCTGAAACGCTGGCATCTGTCTTGGCCTCCATGTGATCCAAATACCGCACCCAGTTGGCCAGCTGCACGCATAGACACGCGCACACAAAGAGTTTCGACTTTTCGTTTTAAAGTGATATCCATCGCAAACAGGGACCTTACAGTTATAACAATTTAAAATTCCACACTGAGACTCACAATTAACCCTCCCTTTCTTTATGAGCGGCAGACCAGAAACAGCAGTTTCCATTTTCTTTTAGGCTCGAGGGACTAGCAACGCAGTCAGCTATTAAATGTCGAGCTCTGCACGGCCTTGCGTCTCAATTAGTGTGAGTGTGCTTTATACCCTCCTTTCACAACACAAACCTGTGTGAGCACTTGAGACCATGACCCTAACATACACACAAACCCACCTGTGATGCGTCAAGGGGCTTGACGTGGAAGTAGGTGCGCTTGATGCCTTCCTCAAAGGGCTTGCGGTCTTCTGCTACTGCTTTGGCTGCAGCCATGGACTCCTCACGCTTTGCGAGCCAGGCGGCCTGCATCGAAGAACAAACCAGCCCTACTTGCTTTACATAGATACAGGTAGCCGTGGATGACTTAGGTTTTGCGAGGCGGCCTACGACGCAACAAGGTAGCACTTGCCTTTTGCCATCATTCTGCCTTATTACATTTTGTTTCCACAAGTAGCCGTGGATTTTTCTCACTTTGCAAGCCAGGAGGCCTGCACGAAGCAAAATAAGTCGCTTTTCACAAGATCGATCAGACAAGTGCTAAACCAGGTCCACGCAACAAGCTAGTTTTGCGCCTGAAAAACAAGTCAAGAGCAAACCAACGCGTTGCAATGAACCTTTTCAAAAGGAACAGGAGCCGCAATACAACATATACACACAAGTTAGTTGCTTCGTTCAGCATGTTCTCAACCAAAACTCATCATGGTCCCAGATAGGCACCTCGAGATTTGAGATGCAAAGCTGCAAAGCTGCCTCATCCAGAAGCACCAGTGAAGCGCCACGAAAAGGAGCGGAAATCCCTTTCACAAGCACGGACTAATACACGCATACAAGCGCAAAGCAGCACAACGTGTTCGCACCATTATCTGGGCTTCGCACCTTAATGTCCTCATCCGAAACCGTGGTGTCCACCGCCACAGGAGGGGTCTCCCCCTCTGGCGTCTCAGCAATTTTAGCTGCGACAGCTGCGGCCTGCTGCTCTTTCTGAGCTTGGAGCGAGGTCATGAAGGCCTCCATCTCCTCTGGGGCCATGATCTCAGAGGCAGACCGGCCTTGGACAAAGGACTTCAGGCTGCGTATCGGTGAGAGAACACACACGCAGGGCATCAGACAAAGAGGCAAGGCGGGAGCAGCTTGCGGCCAAGCCCTTGGCACGCATGCGTGCGGGTTGCGTGTGTGTTTGAAGAAAGAGAGAGAGAGAGAGAGAGAGCAAGCTTGCTGAAGGATCTGCTGTGAGAGGTATGGTGTGTGTGTATGTGTGTGTGGTTGTGTGTGCGAGGCGGGCAGAGATATCGAGAGCGAGACCCACCGAAGGCTCTGGGCACACGCAGCAGTGGCGTTTCACTTTCAACCCTGCATCAAATGGGCTAAACATGATCAGACAGACACCAGACTGTAGGGAGGGAAGCAGCAGAAGCAACAGCAGAAGCCTATGTGCACCTGGAACTTGCAATTGCCTAAACAAATGCGCCTGGACCTTGATGTGCGAGACTATATGGTACGACAGGCATCCATTTGCATGTGCTGAGTGGCAGCAACCTTACCGTTAATTTCCTCGAAGCACGTGCGTGCGTGTGTGCATGTCCCTGTGCATAGCTACACTTCTAGGCTTCAGGGTGCCCTTCAAGAGGGAGCGAGGGGCTGAGTGCAAGAACAGCGGAGCAGCAACGACAGTGCACGGAGCCGGTTCTTATCGCTTAAGCTGCCAGGCTCAACAGTAATTGCAGCATACCTGAGGCATACCTGGCGGTGCTACAGAGACTGTCCATAATCCTGATCACAAATCCTTGAAACCCAACGCTGCCTAGCACATGCAGGGGTGTTGAAGGGGGTGCCGCAAGTATTCACACACAGGGGGTGTGGAGTCGGGTTAGAGGGGAGACAAGAAAAATAGGATCTAACAGTGGCAGCAGCAGCAGCAGCAGCAGCAGCAGCAGCAACACGCCAATGTGGTGAGCTGTGCCTCCCGGCCTTTGAGCGGTAACAACAAAACGGCGCAGTGGCACCATAAAAGCATGCCCACCTTTGCAGGTAGCGTGGCAGTTCACGCAGGGGGCACTGCAGCACGCGGCTGTACAGGGCAGTGACTGCGGCAGCGGCACCCTGCTCCTCCTCGTAGTGGATGTACTTGTCCCACAACGAGTGTGCCAGGTAGTCTGAGCTACACTGTGCTACACCACGTTCGTACACCCTGAGTGCAGAAGGATAGTGTGTCTGTATGTGCGCACGTGTCTTATAAGTGTGTTGGTTTGTGTGCGAGTGTGTGTGTGTGCGTGCGTGCGTGTGTGTATGTGTGTGTGCGTGTGTGTGTGCGTGTGTGTGTTTGTGTGTGTATGTGTGTGTGTGTGTGTGTGTGTGTGTGTGTGTGTGTGTGTGTGTGTGCGTGTGTGTGTGTGAGCGTGTGTGTGTGAGCGTGTGTGTGTATGTGTG
>Ga0307968_1000986_pt1:10000-22381 | contig 22381 bp, 28 predicted proteins | sample OrgLakmetagen650_FD_201834 | JGI IMG/M metagenome (GOLD analysis project Ga0307968, IMG submission 201834) | Saline water microbial communities from Organic Lake, Antarctica - #650 | ecosystem: Environmental > Aquatic > Non-marine Saline and Alkaline > Saline | place: Antarctica...
GTCCCACTGGTGCAGGTGGATCCCAAGAGGGAGGCTGCAATTGAGGACCGGCACATTGCGCAACTCTCCAAGGTGTGTATTTGTAGACGTGCATGTGTGTGTGTGTGTGTGTGTGTGTGTGTGTGTGTGTGTGTGTGTGTGTGCTTGTGCGCGTGTATGTGCATGCGAACTCTTGCTCGTTGAATTGAGCCGCTTAGCTCCAACAAGATTTCAGGCACAAAATCGAGGCTTTGATGGGCAATAACAATCGAAAGTCGCGCTTTCTTATTAGTTCTCTTGCCCTTATCACTAAACCAGTTTCGACTATTTTTAGTTGCCACATTTATCAACATTTCATCTATCTTTCTTAAAATATCATGGATTCTGGCAAATTCATAATCCAATGCAGCTATCAAGCAAACACAGTAATGCTCTGCATTGAGGTTATGACATAGGATGCGGGGTTTTTCCACAAGGGGTTTTCCACAGGCAAGAGGGGGAGACACTAGGGAAAGAGCAAAGGGAAGGACATCACGGTGCAAGTGACACACAACAGATGATGTGGCATCAGGCGCACAAGTGCGTGTTTCTGCTTGCATCCACTCCATCATGTAACACACTATATAGCTCACCAGCAGCGCACCCTGTAAGCAGCACACACACACACAGACACACACACACACATACACACACACACATGTGATCGGGCCATTAACTGACACAAACAAAGCACATCATCATCCTTCAATGCAACACCATCAAATGCAAGGTCTCTATTAAACCTTCAGGCGCAAATCATTTGACTCGCTCCTCACATGCTCCTAAGTATATGTGTGTGTTGGTGTGCACCCGCCCAGGTGAACAAAGCGCCCCAGCTGCAGCTGAGCGAAGACAGGCTGAGCGTGACAGGCTACAAGGGGTTCCGCTCGATTCGTGGCAACATTGGTACTCACGTGGGCACCTGGTACTGCGAGGCGCGCATCACACATGCGGGCCCCACAGGTAGGTTCACTCAGTAATGCGGAGTGCTTGGGTTCATAATGTGGTTCAGTGTTCAGCGGTATCGGCACCCACGTGGGCACCTTGTGCTGCGAGGTGCACATCACATGTATTAAGTTGCTTGATCTGCACGTACAACTTGTGGTTAGGGCCACAGTACTAAGTTGCGTGATCTGCACGTACGATTTGTGGTTAGGGCCACAGGGTTACGTCCCCATCTGTCTGTCCTATGACGCAACACGTTGTCAATGGAGCAAACTGGTATCAACGGAGCTAAGATAGCAGTACCTGCTCATTTGTTCTGAGTGACAGTCCCTTGAGAGCAGTGCACCTACGCGCAGTCGCTCAAAACTTCAGCCTTGCCTACTGCACCGTGAGTGTTATAACCTGCAGCTTCCTCACACTTCCCCCTCGTGTTGTTTGGCGGGGCACATGTAACTTGGGTGGTGCGCTCATCCCACATATGCACCAACCTCATCATACATGGGGAGCCAACACATGCATCATGCCACCGTGCCTCATTTTCACGCAGTAAGGGCGACTGCATGAAGGGGGTGATCCAGGTCTGCAGGCTCCCTCGTTATACTCAAAATATTTTTTCACGCTTTATTGTTCAGGCCACGTGCGTCTGGGATGGTGCACCAACAAGGCTGAGCTGCAGGCACCTGTCGGCTTTGACGCTCACGGCTACAGCTACAGGTACGCGCTTTCAAGCATGCCTAGATGCAACATTGTCTACGTGCAAGAAAGCTCTTTGCGTACATGCACGTGCGTTCACACAAACACACTTATACACACACAAACACAAACACATGCACATAGGGATTTGGAGGGCAGTAAGGTGCATCAGGGGCTGCGCGAGCCGTATGGAGGAGCTTACAAGGAGGGGGATGTGGTGAGTTGTGTGGCGGAAGTTTGGAGATGGGGTGAATACGTACGAGCGGTATGCTGCATTCCGAAATGAGAAGCCGAGGAGATGCTCATGCGCACACCTCTTGCTGGTTTGATCCACAAAGGGGTGATATGTTCTCTCTTCTCGTCAGCTGGATTGCTTGCAAGGCTGTCCAGCTTCAGCGTGACGTGTTCCAGAGCCTAAGTGCTGTGCTCGCAATTGTCAGGCTTGCTGTCGAGGAATTAAGGCTCTGAAGTGAGTTTTCCATGCTGCGCGTTAATGGTTGATCTAAATTGCGTGCACGTCGCGTGCACGTGACTCGTTTTTATCCCTGCTATCTTTATTGTGCACTACTCAGGTGGGGCTGCTTCTGCACATGCCCAAAGGAGGGCACCCCATCGAGGTTCAAAGCCAAGATGTTGTGCGCTTCAAAGGCAGCCTGTACTACGTCAACGAACCGGAGCCCACGCCCAAAACCTTGCTGGTGGGTCCTGGCTTCCTTATGGCTGATGACGGATATGCTGCCTTACAGCAGGGTGTTGTGTTAACCTTTGAAAATTCTGTTGGTAAATCCCGGCATTGTTTAGATGACCTGTCTTTAGCAGGATGAAACATTGAGAAAGAGACGGAACCTAAACGGCACTTTGTCTTAGCAAACTTTCAAGGCTAAAATTTCCCTTGTCTCGCCTCTCCACACACGCAGGGCAGCAAGGTGGCATTTTCCTTGAACGGCCAGGCCCAGGGAGTGGCTTTTACAGACGTCTTGGAGGGCACATATTACCCGGCTGCCTCACTGTATACAATGCCTGAGCAGACTGACGGTGTGACAGTGGCCTTCAACTTTGGCCCAGATTTTGCGTTCCCTCCTCCCCAGGTGCGTGTGTGTACGTGTGTGCACTAGTCATTAAGCTTACTAATACTATTGTTATATAAACGTCTCACATTGCAGTGTTTTGTCCAGTTATTGCAGAGTCCACACGGTGCATTACAGGCGCTGACAAGTATCGCAGATGTTCTCCTACTATTTGCCGGTATCAACAGTCGTTTGCCAGAAATGATGAGGTGACAACGTGCGTTCGTCTTCCTAAAGAAAGAAAGTGCATTAAACCCGTTCAGCAGGAATAAGGTTGGGAGTCCTTAGTACCCTATTAAGCCCCTCACTGCCGAATCCAGTCATTTACGCCACTTACTACAGGATCAGGGGGGTTGTGTGACGCCACTTTTTAAACACCCCTGGGAGATGCACATAATTGCCTTATGAAATACTAGAGGCAGAAACTGCCTCAATGCTTACAACAAGAATTGGCTAAAAGAGTTTGCCAAAGAAATTCCTGAGGCAAAGTGGGAAATCAAATAAATTCAACGACCCGTACCCCTCTGCTCTTAGCACTGAAAGGACTCCTGGCCTTAACAAAGTAAAGAAGCGTCCGTGATACCCGCACCTAGCAACGTTGGACTCGGTTCTTTTGTCGCAGGTCAGCAACTGCCCGCCCGCTCGAGCCTGGTGTGAGCTTGCCATTCCTCAAGCGGCAAACCAAGATGCTGCTGCTCAACCTGCGGCGTTTCCTTGATCTCCTGCTGCTAGTTTTTGTGCGAGTCTTGTTTGTTTATGAAAGACCGTATGTAAACATTGGAAGTTCATTGATAGCTAGCATAAATCGAGGTATTTTAAGTATTAGGGTAAGGGTAAGGGTTACACAGCTTTAAGTATTAAAGAAGGAGTGTCCGTTAGCAGGAGGAACGCTGAGCAGGAGGAAACAGAAGTGGGCGGGTTCAAGTGGGAAAACCCAGAAATCGGCTAGGTGATTTAAATTGCCAAATTAAAAATGTCAGACAGCAGCAGCAGCAGCGATAGCAGTAGCTCCGATGAGGAGGTGGAGATTGATCCCAAGCAATTGGACAGTCTGATGAAACTGGAGGCAGAGCTGGAGGCCAACGTCAACGTGTACATCAAACACATAGAGGTGACAAGAGTGCAGGGGACGGATGTTTCTTGAAATGAGTCTTGCATCCCCCTTCCCGCTCTGGCTTATGGATATCCTCCGAAATTCGTGCAATTTATTTGCGCGTATGCAGTACATTGGTCTGCTCCGGCAAGCGAAGCTGAGGGCAAGGCTCCGTTCAGCCTATGAGCGCATGGCTTCCCTCTTTCCCCTCACTGAGCGGCTCTGGGTGGATTGGGTGAATGATGAGCTTGAGCAGGTGGGTGAATGCGTGCGGGTGTATGTGTGTGCGTGTTTGCACGTGTGCGCGTGCACATGTGTGTGTGCGTATGCATGCAGAGCGTGTCCACGAGCATGTGTGTGTGTGTGTATGTGTGTGTACGTGTGTGTATGTGTGTGTGTGCGTGTGTAGATGTGTGTGTGTGTTTGTGTGCATGTGTGTGTGTGTGTGTGTGTGTGTATGTGTGTGTGTGTGTGTGTGTGTGCATGTGTGTGTATGTGTGTGTATGTGTGTGTGAGTATGTGTGTGTGTGTGTGTAAGTGTGTGTGTAAGTGTGTGTGTAAGTGTGTGTGCGCATATGTGCTTGCTTTTGTTTTTGGGGTGAAGTTACGGGTGTGTGTATGTGTGGGTGCGTGCGTGTGTGTACGCATTTGTTTTTGCCTTAGTTTATTAAGTGAAGGTATGGGTGGGTGTACGTTTGTTGATGAGTCAGCCGAGAGTTGTGCTCCATTACCGCAGTGAAAAGCACTGTACTGCATTAGAACGTTTGTTTTTGTATGAGTCTCAGTGCGTGATTCCTTGTAAGTTTGGTAAGTGCCACGTTTTGTGTGTGTCTTACATCACCGTATGTTCCATCACAGTGTGTCACAGTGTACATCACAGTGTGTTGCATCACCTTATATTCTGAATCCACCGTCCAGTATTCACCTTCCATTTCCGTAGCTATTACCGAGTGTGGTCACAACCCCAGTGGCCTTTACATCCCCCCTGTGACTGACCTGTCCCCACGACAGGTGCAATCAGAGGAGGACATCGCACACATCCAACACATATTCCAGCTTGCCACAAAGGACTACCTGTCGGTCAGCATCTGGTCGCAGTACTTAGGGTGAGTTGTTTGTCACAAGTTTATTTTTATCATTGTAAGCATATTGCTGATTGCACTGGCACAACCCTGTGGGTAACCCAAGGTATTTAATTTTGGCGCAATTCAATGTTTAAGAAAAGCTGTTGATTTCTTGTTGGGATTTCTTAAGGGGCCAAGCTGGAGGCCTTTGTAATTTGATGTAGACTAAACCAAACAAACAAAACAAATTAGGTGTTTACAGCTGATGACTGCCAGTATAATAAATGAGTGTCCTTACGCTAAAAAAGCTGTAAACAGTCCTCACTGAAGAGCATACAAAACAGACTGATGGTGAAGGCACGTGAGCCTGTAGGACAGGAGATCACATATTTCTCAGATAACTAAAATGTGTGTGTACTGCCCACATGATAACTCCACTATTTAGCAGCCCACGCTTTCGCTTGCGAGTTGCCTTAACGCATCTCCTTTTGTTTTAGTGTTGTAAAATTTGTATGCCTCGTGTAGTCAGTGTTGAGGTAGCCTTAAAGAGGTCGTTACGCGTCTGTACGGATGTGCATGAGTCCACACACATGCATACACACGCACACAAAAACATATACATGCACATATTCGCAAACGCCAGGTTTGTGGCTGAGCTGGACCCTGCAGTGCGTGGACGCACTCCCACAGGCATCGCAAAAATGAGGGAACTGTGCGAAGCTGCGTTAACCACCGCTGGCCTACATGCTGCCGAGGCGGGCAAGCTGTGGGCACAGTACAGGTCCGTCTCACTTTTTGGTTGCACATATGTTTTGTGTCTGAGAACGTCTGTGTGTCTATGTGGTGTCGTGCTGACTGCGTGCTGCCGAGCGGGCGCAGTATAAGGCCTGTCTGTTTTTGCATGTACCAGCGTCAATGTGTGACAAGAAACGTGTTTTATGTAGAATAAATGGTTGTGTGACTGCCCTGAAAGCCCAATTATCTGTGGTCAGGCCAGACCTAAGGGGTTGCGAGTTCAAATTTCCCTGGTACCAAACGTCACCGGACTCACCACCCTTCCTGGGATAAAGTAGATCCAAATATAAGTTTTCCCTACTGCCTAGAATAATTTGTTATACACTAACCTCCCCCCTTTTCTTTCTTGGGCCTCTTTTTGCAGTTCATCAGAGTTAGGGGGTAAAATTCTTGCACTCATCCAAACAAAAAGTTGTTGCAGGCCTGACCTCGCCACTTTACGCCATAAAAACACCAAAAATTGATATAAACTCGATTTATGTTCTTTCACACTGTCTTACACCAACCGCCTCCTCGAAAATAAACTAATATATATATATATAAAGCATTTTGATCACCGTCCCCCCAAACACTAACTTGCAGGATTGTGCAAAGCTGTGCCATCCAAAACCAGTCGTTTATAAAATAAATGGTGTGGTTGTCATCTGCAACTTGCAGGCTTGTGCAAAGCTGTGCCATCCAAAACCAGCCGTTTATATAATAAATGGTGTGGTTGTCATCTGCAAATTGCACCATTGAGTGTGAGGCTCAGCATTTGACCAAGCATGCACTCAGCAATCAGCATCGTACAGCATAAAGCTACACATGCGCATTGTAAGGCTTGCGCTAGGCTAAATCAGAACGCACACACCACAACATACATGGTGTAATGCAACAACACACACGCACACGCACGCATGGCCCCAGGGAGTTTGAGATGAGTCTGCTGGAGCCATCAAAGTCTGGCCAAGATACGCAGCTGGAAAGAGTGAGGAGCATCTTCCACCGCCAGCTCAAGGTACGTATACCTGGAGCAAAACCAGGTCTCAAGGACAAAAGGGAACTCCTTCACCTCACTAGCTTGAATCACAGGGTGTATGGTGGTTTAAAAAGGGTTTCAGGCTATGGTATATAGGTATATGTAAGTTTGCATGAAGGCGCCGGCTGCAACTCTTCTGCTGTGACTCTACATCCTCTGAGAGTGATAGACAGCAGTCGTGCTCTTTGGATGACAAATGACATTGTAAGGGTGGAAGGTCAGTATCTAGATGTTTCAGTGACACGGAGTTAAGTACGTCGCAAGTTGGTTCCATCTCCTTGTACTTCCCTCTCACACTAAGCAAACTTTTGTCTGGTTCGAATATGAAAAGCTACTGTAACGTGCAGCGGACGTGATGTGTGGCATGTTCGTTGCAAGGGGCACAACACGCCCAAAAATGCGCAGGAATATTTCAGCCCCAACTTTGTTAGCAAGGTGAGGCAAAATGTAGAGCAGGAGCAGCTGCATTTGGAGTGGCTCTGTTTCTGTGCCAATGTGAATGAAATTGCACAGTCAGCACTGACAAGCGGCTTGGAATAAATTTAGTTGATTGAACGCAATTTCATCTACTACAAACTTGAGCGCAGGTGCCACTCGCGGACCACAAAGAGACGATGGAGGCATACAAGGCCTGGGAAGCCCAGCAAGGGAAGGTGCGTGCATGTGTGCCTTCGTGTTCATATGCATGTACCTGTAACAATATGTGTTTGTGTTTTTGTATATGTGTGCGTGCGTATGCGTATGTGTGTGTGTGTGTGTGTGTGTGTGCGTGTGTGTGTGAGAGTGTGTGTGTATGTGCGCATGTGCGTGTGCAAGTGCGTGCGTACGTGCGTGCACGTGTAACGTGTATGCACGCATGTGAGCATGTGTGTTTGGTGTTTTATTCCTTGTGATCAACCAGCCAATATAGGACTTACAATTCATGGCGAGGGCCAAACTTCAGGTGGGAGATGTGTCAACAGCCCTATCTACAAACGTCTCTGCCTGTGATGGCCCTCCCAAATCCGAGATCCCCCCTAACCTCTAGATCAATACCTGATAAGGAAAATCGATAGTAACCCTTGGTGCCTCCAGGACAGAGTGCAGGGGGAAGGCAGTGTGCCCCACCAACCAGTTACAAACAAAACAACACAAGAAAGGAATCATTGCTACTATGCTGTATAATAAAATTTGCGCTATCTCTGTGTGTGTGCATAGGATCGATGTGTGCTTATAATATGATCATCCGTATCACTGCCACGACAACACTACTGTGTGTTTATGAACAGGCTGTGCCCCCCCAAGTGCTTAAGGCAGCAGAGGGTGCTGCGGATGCGTATGCTCTGCGCGCTCCCTACGAAGAGGCAGTTACTGCAGGCAAGCCTGTTGATGCAGGTGTGTGTTTGTGTGTGTGTATGTGTGTGTATGTGTGTGTGTGTGTGTGTGTGTGTGTGTGTGTGTGTGTGTGTGTGTGCGCGTGCGCCTAAGCCCGCACAGGCAAGTGTCTGGAGTTGCTCATGTTATTGTACGAGTTAGGAGCCGGTTTGTGATTGCACGCCTCGTACGCTGTCCGTTTCCGTTATAGTCAATTAGAAGAAGAGTTGATACCACTTGCCACGGTTTCTCTTCTTCCAGCGTTTTCCTGAGAAGGGAGCTGCCCATCGATACCAGTGCTGTGCTTATACGCCGTATCTCCATTTTCAGACTGTACATACGGTACGGTTATGGTAGGTACGGTCCAAAACCGTATAATACGGTCAAAATGAAAACACGGTACGGTTCCGGTACGGTACGGGAAACCGGTTGACCGTACAAGCTTGCATGGCCACCCGTTTTGAGGCGCGTGCCCGCCCGCCACTCAAAATTTTCCGTCCCAACAACTATCATTATATTATACTTATAATTAATATTTAGTGATGTAACCTTACCTTACCTTATAATTAAGGAATGAAACAAAGATGAATAGAGGCCCAACACAAAAGAGGCAAAGGCAGGCTTTGGGGGAGGCCAGCCTGCCTGACCCCCAAAGCCTGCTGAGGGCCCCTGCATACTCCCCTGCAGCAGGCCTTCAAGTGGGCCAGATTCAGAAGCAGGCAAGGGTTAGGAAGAATGCCTGGGTGTGGGAGCAGTTTGATGAGCGTCCAGTTCCAGCAGCAGGAGCAGCAGCAGCGGGGGGTGACCAGGAAATGGCAGAGGAAGAAGAGGCTGCAGCAACCCCAGCTCCAGCAGCAGCAGCAGCAGCAACAACAGCGGCAGCAGCGATGGATGTTAAGTATGCATGCAAGCTTGAAAGGAGAAAGTTTTGAATTTTGATGCCTATTATGGACCTTTTGGGTCCTTTTTAGAGCCTTCGAAATAGTGTGGGCTTACTTAGCCATTTGCAGAGCTGAAACAAAGCTCAATTTTAATTTTTTGACTGAGGCTTTTAAAGTTTGGACCGTACCGTACGCCGTACCGTATTTCACCGTATATACGGTCTAAAACCGTATAAACACGGCTGTACGCCGTATTTCCGTACCGTACCGTATAACCGTACACCGTACCGTACACCGTAGTGGCACAGCACTGATTGATACAGCTCCTCGTGTGTCTTCTTTGCCAGCGCGTCCATTTCGTAGATGGCGCCATTTGTCGGCACCTGTTCCTCTGTCTATTGACACCCACTCTCTTTACGTTTGGCATATGCTTGGCCCTTTTATCACACATGCTCACATGCTTCTTAACTTCCTCTACCTTCTCGATCATCGTTCACACACTACACACTCGTGCGCCTGTGCGGTAGCACCTGTCCTATCAAAACCAAGGGAGTGCAAATCGTAAACCCTACACCTCCTGTTTGTGTCCGTGCTGCAAACACTCCTCAAACTCTGTACAATGTTTTACATACGCAGCCTAGCAGTCACACTTTCTGACTGATGGCTTTATCTGTAAACTCTGTAAATTTCCTGTTTATGTCCGTGCTGCAGCACTGCTGGCCGCCTACCTGACCTACATCAAGCTGGAGCAGGCCCAAAAGGACCCTGCCCGCGTCCAGGTGATTGCAACAGCGAGGCTGTCTGCTGGTGATTGTCAGGGTGAAGCTGCCATCAGTTTCTTCAGCAGGGGCATCACAGAAAGACACTTTCATGCTATTTGTATAGCCCCACGGTACCCAGTACCAAATGGCTCTCTTTATCCGAGCGGTTTCATGTTCATCCTTGAACATTGAACCGGCAACTCAAAATACCGCCGGAGCTCTGTGTGCTGCGTGCCTCTCGGCTATTCGCTTATTTAGGAGGTCCCTAGCTAAAAAGGAGCCATTTAACAATAATACCAGCTAGGAGGACATGCAGCATACTAGCAGGTGGACCCTAGCCTGACGTGTTTTAGAGTCAGCTGGTTTTTGGCGCAAGCTTTGTGATTCTTGAGCAATTTCATCAATGCTGGGCATCTTGGTTCCTCTTGACCACCGTGAGGGGAGGGGAAAAGGTGCTCAAGGCTAAAAGTCAGTGTGGGTGTATTGCACACTCACGTTGGCACATGTATTTAATCAACAGACGTACTGATTTGGCCGGAATCGTCTGTATGGGATAAGGGTTATTGTTGTGTATACGGTTAACCTGAACCATGATTTACAACAGGTGTGTGTAAAGTTTTTGTAAGAAAATATCAAATTGGCGGTCATGCCAATTTGATGTTCATCCACTTTATAATTTGAGTGGTACATGATTCGTGTGAGCTTCCAGTATCAAAAAGTCTTTACATGCTACCGAGCCTTCCTCTGGTTTCAAAACCTGGTGCTTATCGTCAGGCGCGGGTCGTGCTTTTACGTCACTATCGCATGTGTCATCACATGCATGTGCTAAAATCACAGTTATGTGTTGTTATTCATTTCTTGTGCGTGGCCAGCTTACCTCGTGCACGAGTGCAGGGGAAAGAAGCAAACCGTAGCCTACTTACATTCGCACATTGTAATTGTATTGGTGCCTTGCCGCCTGTCTTTGTGCCCAGTAAGGTACAACGATAGGCTGCTGTAGAATTTGCACGCAACCTACAAATTGTAAGTTATCGATTTGTGATCTGCCCGTGCGCAGGTGGTGTATGAGCGGGCTGTGGCCAACTTCCCTGTCACTGCGGAGCTGTGGGCGCAGTACACAAAGTACTTGGAATCTAACCTGAAGGTACTTCTTAAGATGTTTGAGCACAATTTAGGGCGTTTTTACTCAATATTTCTCACATGGCAATAAATTCTGCAGTGGGCAGGACGATCCAGATGCCCAGTCCCTAGGCAGGAAGAGGAGAGAGGAGTAGCAGAGCTCGTGGTGTTTACATATCCACAATACGCAGTTGTATAGCGATCGAGAGGAGCAAGTGATCGTGAACCTATGGTATATGCATATATGAGTGTAGTATTTGTAGGAATTGTGGCGTTTACGTATGCAGACCAGGCAGGGAAAGGGGAGAGGAGAAAATACAGGTTGTAGCATTTACATCTCCAAATAAAGCAAGGAGAGGAGAGGACAGAGATAGATTGTGGGGTCTACTTCTCCACAATAAGCAGTTAAAGGAGAGGAGGAAAGAGGGATCGTATCACTTACTTTTACAGACAATAGGCAGGAGATGCAGAGAACGTGTAACCTGGGCGCCGGTACACAGTATAGGAAGTTTGAAAGTACACGATACGCTCCTTGCTGGCCCTTGTGCTTTGTTGACTCCTTATTTGTTTGTGCACTGTTACTGGGGGTGCTCACTGCGTTTTTATGCTGGCATCTATGCTTTGCTGCCTCTTTTGTCGGAAACGTGGGTCGAACCACAATCAAATCCAGCTCACACAAAGGCAAGTGCTGTACAGACTCTACGCAGTACTGTACAGACTCTACGCTGTGCTGTACAGACTCTTGCCTTTGCTGCCGTACTGTTTCCACAGTCTTTCCCACTGCTGCCACCACCCGCACTGAACTATTTCATCCTTCCAAACCCTTCTTCCTCCCTTCATTCCAGCCATTGCTTGCACGGACAATCCACACTATTTTTGCCATTGCAGAAACCACTGTGCCACTGAATGCATCAATTTCTCCTGCTTGTTTACCCATCACTAAAAAAACGCTTTCACCTTGTGCCACTCTTTTTTCGTAAATTTCCTGCTTCTTTCACTTTCATAACAAAATGCTTTCACTCTGCCACTCTCATTTATATTTATTTCCTACAGAATAAGTTCTTTCATTCTTTGCCTGTTGTGACAGCTGCACCTTGTTATTTGAAAGTGACAGCTGCACCTCGCAAATGAAAGGCGCAACAACGGGATATAGATCACCAGTGCTCCAAACCCGCACTCCGATTGCAGGTTGCTCCTGTGGTGAACGCAGTCTATAGCCGTGCCACACGCAACTGTTACTGGGTGGGCAGCTTGTGGGGTGCAGCGCTGAGAGCTCTGGACAGGTTTGGAGCTGGCAAGGAGGAGCTGCAAGACACGTGCAAGGCTGCTCTGGCGGCAGGCATGCAGGTGTGTAGAGTATGTGTGTTTGTGCGGCAGGCATGCAGGTGTGTAGCGTATGTGTGTATGGGGGCGTATATATGAAAGCATGTGTGTTTTTTTTTTTGTGTTTGTGTGTGTATGTTGTCAGATCAATGTGAGCACTGGACAGATCACTAGCAATGAGGAGCTGCTTGTCACGTGCAAGGCTGCTCCAAGCAGGTGGCTGAACGTGTGCATGACTGGGGAGGACTGGG
>Ga0307968_1000987_pt1 | contig 22375 bp, 29 predicted proteins | sample OrgLakmetagen650_FD_201834 | JGI IMG/M metagenome (GOLD analysis project Ga0307968, IMG submission 201834) | Saline water microbial communities from Organic Lake, Antarctica - #650 | ecosystem: Environmental > Aquatic > Non-marine Saline and Alkaline > Saline | place: Antarctica: Organic Lake...
CAACAACAACAACAACAACAACAACAACAACAACAACAACAACAACAACAACAACAACAACAACAACAACAACAACAACAACAACAACAACAACAACAACAACAACAACAACAACAACAACAACAATAACAATAACAACAACAACAACAACAACAACAACAACAACAACAACAACAACAACAACAACAACAACAACAACAACAACAACCACAACAACAACTACTACAACAACTACAACAACTACAACAGCCGGGTACAGGTGTGAATGCTACTGCACAACCCCCTTGATCCTCATTGAATGGCAAGATTTATTTTTGGCGGTGAGGGGCTTATAGGTGCTGGCACGGGGCTTAATCACGCTGGATGTGTTAACACTGCCAGCGTAATTTTTCATTTATGTTTTCTCAGCTGTTCAGCAAAACAGGATTTCTCTGTGTTGCCTGTAGCAACACACAAAGTACCTAACAACACGCAGATTGCAGACTCTCTCCATGTGCTTCAAATTTGCAGAAGTATTTCACGGAGGACACCTCCAAAACCCTTCCAAGAGCAACCCCAGCAAGAGCAACCCCAGCCTGTATCAGGATGCACGAAATCGCATCAACGAGCAATTATCTCTGCACAAGCCAGTGGCTGTCTTTGAAGGCTTAAGTGTTGTTGCAGCTGGTGACGAGCTGGGGTACATGATTAGTCCCTACGGCATGGGTGAGCCTTTGATGGAGAAGTTCCCGTTTGCCAAGGCCAATGTGAGTGCTGCTTGAACTACGGACAATTTAGAAAAAGTTGAGCCTTGTGTTTATAAAAAGCAGCAGATGGAGGCAAAGGTTGCGCAAGTGGCAAAGTGCAAGTAAGCGACACTCCGGAAAAAGCTTGTAGCCCTGATGAGATTTCGATGTGATCTGGGTGGGCTTCAGCCGGTTGAACTGTTGTGAAAGCTGTGGTGGCGTTCAGGGAGTCTGCTTCTGATTCTGCTGCCTTCTTCTTCCCTGCTTGCCTGTCCGTCACCGTGCTGTTGGGACAATTCTCTTTTGGACATACACTTGGTTATTCCTGCAGCTGGTCTCAGCAAAAACTTTCGCCTGGTCGTGTTGCCTGCTTGTCACAGGTGCCCTCCAACTTAATTGTCATTGGCCTGGGCAGTAAGGATGGCCTGACTGGCGAAGATGCGGTGAGAAACGATGGCACTTGTAGTGGTTTCAAGTGGGTTGTAAATTTGAGCAGCCTATTTAGCAACCGTATAGGCATTTGTAATGTGCCGCAATGTCCCAACTCGTTTGCTGCTCTTGTACAGGCCAAGAAATTCATCAAGCGGATGGAATCAGAGGGCAAGAGCACCTCTAAAGCGCTGCGGCAAGACTTTGTGCAGGTGTGTGTGTGTGTAATTGGAAGGGGAGGTATAAAACGTACAAACATTTGCAAATTTTCCTATAAATCTTACAGACTTGTACATTTACATGGCTTGTACATTTCAGGAGCACGCAAAAGATGGCCGTCAGGTGCGTGCAATATGTGCATGATGGAGCTCATCTTTGTCTGTTGTGTAGGACAGCATTTGATGCTATGCCTGCAATGGGCGAGAATGCACCAAGGGAGAAAGTAAGAGATGGACAAGGATAACAGACATGAACACCACTCCCCACATCAACGCAGGACACAACAATTCCATACAAGGCAATTTGGGTAAGTGCCGCACCCTCAGGCACCTCTTCATTCTCTGCAGCAGCCCAGGATCCGCGATCAGCGCCCTCTGGTGCCCAGCAGCCCAAATCAGGTACAGTCCCCGTTCACCATTCCTGTGCTCAAGCTTGAAGCAGTCGGAAACGGCGAATGATTACACGATTGCACACCCAGCAACAAATTGAAAGGGCAGTGATAGGGAATAGGTGGTGTAGGTGCTTGCAAGGTGTACCCAGACAAGGACAAAAGTTGTGGAAGTTTCTCTACCTCTCTGCAGGAAAATTTGTGCCTTCCGCAGTCAGGCGCAACCAGGAAGAGCAGCAGCGCAGAAGCAAATAGCATGATGTTGTCAGGGACTTGGCGCCCTAATCCTCCCTTCCCTCTTTTGAAAGGAAAAGGAAAAAGCTTTTATGTCAGCTGCTTTTCACCCATACGCCCGGTATATTTACACTGTCTAACGGGCAATCCGTAAAGAATTTTGATACATTATAAGCTCATCAATGATTTTTCTTAGAGAGGGCTTGTATTGGGACAGTGATTTGTACGGATGGGTCAGCAATTGACTGCATGGGTTGTCACGTACAATCTGTGTGTCTGCATCTGTGCTGGGTGTGTGCCACTCTCCATTTGTCCAAAAACTAAGCATAGGTACTACCAAGCATAGTACTACTTCACAGGGTTCAGTTCAGCCTTACAGGGGTCCTAGCAAGTTGCCTATTTCTCCATCAGCCTTATTGCCTTGTGACCCAAAAGAGTCATAAAGAGTCATCTACTTGAATGAGTAACTTTGCACTAAAAATGGTATCGGTGCTGCTTTGACTGTTACATCCTATTGCTGGAAAAGACTGAAAGCTGGTGTTGCAGTGATAAGGAAAAAGGATGCAGCACCACGAAAGAGTCCCTCCCCAACATTAAAACCAAAAGCGCCGGCAGAAGCACGTAGAAGAGTAAAACGTTTAACGATCAAGTTCAGCGTGCATCAAGGAAAGACTCTTACTTAGTGCTCAGCCACAAAAACTAAAAGTACGATTAATGTGGATCGTTGACGACCTGTCCTGACTAAGTGTGCCAAACAAAGATGCCCCCCATGCAAAAGAGCTACGAGTTTTGCAAGACAGCTAAAACATGGCATTACCTTATCTGATGAAGCTCACACAGATACACTGCTTTACATGCTCTGGCAAAAATGCATGATACACCTAGGTTCTTAAGTACAGGACGCATACATTACACATAGGCAAACACACCAAAAGGTTTAGCCACATGACAGGTCCTGCCACCTGTCCTTTGTGCAGAGGATCAGACAGAGCTCCACACATACTTCTTAGGTACAACAAACATACTATGAGAAGAATGCACAAAGACCGACACCACCACGTAGCTAGCCATTGTGGTGAAGAGATCAACAAAGGCAAGCTGGGCTCAGCATTTGTTACAATGGATGCTTGTAACAGTGAAAAGTCATCTGACCTTGACATGCATTGAACCTCCGGATGACATTGAAAGAGACATTCCCATCACTAGCCGCAACCACCATGCAATAACACAAGCGTTCACACAAATGATCACTCCTCCCACCCAGCATATCAATATCATCAACCCGATAACTTACCAGATACACAACAACCCAACCTTTGAGAGTGCAGACCACCCAGCACCATCATCACAGCGCAGACCCCAAAGGAAAAGAAGATGTGAGATCCTCGATATACCTAATAACCTTCCTAGCCTAAACCTGACCCCCCTGCGCACCACGCATATTCAACAAAAACTCTGGACATACAAGAAGGATAAGGCTTTTTCAATGACACCCACAGAGGCCATCAACACACTCTACTATGATGATATGGACATCCTGCACATAGATAATTATTGGAGGTTCTTCACCCCCAAGAAAAGAGACAGAGATGATACACCCCAAAGACTGCCCCTATAAATATTGAGATGGGCCCTACCCCTCTTTAAATCAGTTGGACTAATGCCCAAATCCAGTAAGACTATTGCCCGGAGCCAAATTAAGTGCGCAAGCTGTGAAATTTGCTCCTACCATCTAGGACTTCATTCTCCAAACCTCTCCCCACCTTTTAAAGACATGTACATCTGTTACGTCTGCAACCGTACCTACCACTGGCAATGCTTGCTTAAACCAAGCTGCTGCAACGCCACTGAAAGGGAAGCTATTGATGCCAATGATTCATGGGCCTGCCCTGCCTGTATCAATCTGAACAAAAATGAAAAGGAAAGTCGTATCCACTTTCAGAAAAGAGAGATTGTGGAAGTCTCATGGAACCCAACCTGGGAGCCATAAGAACTACAAACACACGTGTGAAGGCTTCAAGCAGAACCTCAATAAGTTTGAAGAGCATATTTGTCGCACCAAACTTATCTCAGCCTGCACCAGATGAACACCTAAGTGATCTTCAAAAACAAAGGTTCTCTGCCATCCAAGAGGGCAACAAGTACCAACCCTACAATGTCGATCTTCGGAACAAACTTAGCTTTGACATCCAACCCACCAACCCACAGGCTGACATTACGGCCACAGGAAATTGTGAGTACTGGATCACAACCATTGATCTCACGGAGTATCAAGAAAAGAGTACCCTATCCTCCCCAGATGACACTATGCTTCCTGAAGTGTACACTGACACAGTAGCCTGTGTTTACAATGTCGACGGAAAGTGCTAAGGTATGCTTACTCCTGAGCGCCTTAACATACTACGAAAGGCCTTTGACAGGGCAAAATGCAGCGGTCTACACGATCACGTCCAACCTCCTCCCATTAGCTTTGCATCAGAATTTGTAGGCCTCATTGCACGTAATGACATCTCTACCTCTAAACATACGAACAAAAAAATCAAAGAAGAAAACTCTTTCTCCGGAATACTCCCCTCCAACATCACCGCTGCCTTTCAAAAGTGGGCCCTGGTCACTAAAGATGTAAATGGCATCTCCCCTTGACCATGGCCCCAAATTTTCCCATTACTGGAGTGAGCACCCAAGGGACAGAGTGCTTGGGGCAAACACCAATGCCTTCTCCTCCCGATTCTCTAGGTTCTCCATCTGACATCTCATTTACCATGAAAACACCATGCTCTTAGCAACAAGACACGCCACCTACTCTGCTGCTGTCAGCACAGAGGAAACAGCCAATTTCATGCTCCTCCCTTCCTGGAATAAAAAATGATTACAAATCCCTATGCATCACTCTGCCACAAATATCCACATGTGTAAATCTCTGGGCACCATCCCATCAGACCAACTCCAATATGCGAAAGTGCCTTTCTGGAACAACATACAAATACCACTTTCCAAATACACCTGGGAATTGAAGATCATTGCCATATGGAACACCAAGGGCAGGGTCTGCCTCAATGCTCACAACAAAGACTGGCTAAAAGAACTTGCCAAAGAATTCCCTGGGGCAAAGTGGGAAATTCAAAACATACATAACCATCCCTACCAAACAGCCTTAGGTTCCGGACAACACTCAGGACTCAACAAATTTTATAAGCTACCAAATGACCACCCTCAAGCCCCAGAATGCCCAGATTTAACAAGTGCCCTGATTAGCACTGCCCAACCTCATAATTGTAATATAATCGACAAAGCACCCCAAAACAGCTCCAGCCAAAACCTAACCCGTAAGGTAAAAGATTGGCGGGATTGGACCTACACTGATGGCGGCAGCCTCCAAAAGAATGAAGTAGGGCAAGACACCGGATCAGGTGTATACCACCCTCACTTATATGTTGCCCACTATGTAAATCCAAAAGGCATGAGTATAACCAACACCATCTCACGTGCAGAGCTAGCAGCTATAGCAGCTGCAGTCATACACGGCTACTTACATATAGCCACAGACAGCCTTACATTACTGCACCAAATTAAAAAGCAGCTCTCATACCCGAATCTCTATCACCACCACATCCAGAAGATGTCCTTCAATCCATTGCCAACGCAATCTGCCAATCACTATCGCCTATCCACTTCTTCAAAGTAAAGTTCCATGCCGGTATTATTGATAATGAGCATGTCGACGCCCTTGCTCAAAAGTCAGCCACCACCTACTCCGACCTTGCAGACACTTCCATCAAATAAAACAGCAGGCCCTGAGGGAAATCCCTTCTACAACATCCACTGGCTTGCAAAAGAAGACATAGAAAACCAAACACAAACCCATAATCATAATCATACCCATACAACAAACATGGCCCATTCTCCTCCCCCAAAGCTTTGGTACCTACCAAACCACCGTGACGCCCTTCAAGCACACATGCATTTTCTTTATAAATTGGGAAATGCCAAAACTGAAGCGAACTACCATGCGTACTACCAGACCCTCATAAAGGACAGCACTGCCAATGGAGCCATTAGCAATGCTTACCTAACATCATCCGATGTCCCCTTTAAGACCAAATGTATCATTATGAAATACAGAACAGGCACCCTATATAATTAAAAACATGCGGTATTGTTCAAACTTTCGACAAGTCAAACTTGCCCCCTCTGCCCATAAGTAGACGGTGACCTGCACGTCCTCTCTGGGTCCCAACACAAGCAAATAAGGAACATGATCACCGAAAGACACAACTTAGCATGCCGCATGATCTTTAAGGCTATCAGCAAAACAGGCTCCTTAGAATCATGCATTGTCTCCAAAAATATAGGCAGCAACGAACGGATGGCCATGCAAAATCTCCAGATTCCTGAAACAGCTGAAAGTAGAATTATTTCCAAATGGCTCTTCCCACCCCGCTTCTCAGATAAAGACAGAATTACCTCCAGCCGCCCAGATTTTGTGCTGGTTACTCTCATTGCTGCAACTACACAAAAACAACAAATGTAGGGGAATGGGTTCTTCGAAGTGGCAGGGGGCAAGTGAGGGAGACTGGGAGCACCCCAGTAGCACCGCCAGCCACCAGTACAGCCACCAACCCCAGACAGCACCGACCTAAAGACCTCAGCAAAACTTGGCGCGACATCCACCTCATCGAGATCAAGTACTGTGAGGACACCAGACCTTAGAACCAGCTGAACGCCGCAAAGGAACAGTACAAAGACCTTTGCAACATTCTCCAAGGAGCCTTTGCTACTCTCCACATCATCCTTTTGGGTGTGGGCGGCGCCATCTACAACACCCACACTCTGAAGCCTTTCAAGGAACTGGGTCTCGATTCTCAGAGTTAAGAAGTTTGCCTCCAAGCTTCATGTGCACTCTGTGAACTTTGCTGCTAAACTTGTCCATACCTGGCCAGACGTGCCCTTTCCAGTACTGTTATCAACTCTCATCAGGAGCCGGTTTCAGGCCAAGCCTGCAACCTTCCTGATCCCCATTGATTTTCCTTTCCTTTTCGCGGTGCAGGAGCTTTACGGGACTCGGTACCAAAGTGGCTCCTTTTCCTTAATTAATGTGGGGAGTGGTTTTCACTGCTTGCGTAGTTTTTCTTTTTTTCCCCTTAGAAAAAAAATTCTCGACTGGGTTTTCCCAACACAACAAAACCTTCCAACTAGACATAAAAGCCACCCAGATGGCATGTTAGTTATGTCCACTCAGGGAAGAGGCAGGCACTTAGACCCCAAACAGGTTCCCACTAGGAACAGAGGCATGCATCTTGTAGAATTAAAATTATGCTCAAACAAAAACCCGCAACAGACATTAGAAAACGCGCACAAGCAACATCAACCTCTTATCCAGCATCTACGAACAAGGAGCCTCCGAGGCATTTCTCGAAACAACACGTTTCATGTTATACTTCTAGGAGTTGGGGGCACAATCTACAATCATGATCATATTTTTCTACTAAGCTTGGGCATCCCCCCGCACAAAGTGCGCCAACTAGCTACTACATTACACTGCCACGCAATAAAAAGCTTATACAAGATCACAAAAACAAGACAGAATAATCCTTGACAACAATAGTGATAATGGATCTGGTGGGTGACTGGTAGAGCGGATGGCTTCAGGAGGGCTAGGCGCAGGCCGGATCGCATGGCTGAACAACCCGCAGGATCCTCATCACTCTCTGTTGTTCCTCTTTTTTGACCTTCGGTGGAACTTTGGCTGCGGTGAGCACTAGTTGAGGGCCCTTACTTAATGCATGCTGATGTCTATCAACGTAGACTTGTACTTTTTTGGTTGCTCTCATCTTTACAAACACAAAAAGCAACAGAACAGTAGTAATGAAGGGGGGTGGGTTCTTAGGAGGAGTGGCAGGAGGCAAATATGAAAGACCTGGAGCAATTCTGCAGCATCGCAAACCATCAGCAGATCCACCTTCTTCCCCAGGCAGCATAGACCCAAAGATCTCAGCATACTTCAACGTAACATCCATCTCATCGAGATCAAGTACTGTGAGGACACTAGACCTCAAAACCAGCTCAGCGCTGCGCAGAAACAGCACAAAGGCCTCTTTGCTTAGTCTGCACCATCCTGTCACGCCCAATCGTTGGCAGCGATGAATCGTGTGACAGAGCAGTTAAGTTGGTTGGCAGTTGAGAGTTTCTTTATGTCTTGTTCAATAAGCTGGATGGCCAGTCTTATTGATAACCTTTATCTTCTGGATTTGATAGTTTTGGTAATCAATTGACAACATGTGAACTCTAAGAGGTATCATTAGAGGGGATCCTCAGGGGCTTGAGACCCTGTACCGCGTAAGGTCTCCAATTATATTTGTTCGTTTATACAAACGTGCAACCACAATGAGGCCGAGGGGTCTGTCTGAGTCATTTGTCCCAGCTCCGGAAAGGAGCAGCAGTGTGCAGCCACGCAAAGCTGAGTAGACACAGAGTAGTAGACACACATACATGTGTGCAGAGAGCGCAAGGGCATGAGCCAGAGAACTGGTAGAAGCAATAGGGACCACGCGATGCAAAAAACTCACTCCTCTGCTGGATGGTTTTTCCACCTTGGAGGCCTTTCTTGGTCCGAAGGCGCAACCATTATCAATAAGACTGGCTATCAGTAAATGTGCTGAGTCTTATACTTTGCAGTGATGACCGTAATTTGATCTGACAGCAAAGTATAAGACTCAGCACATTTAATGATAGCCAGTCTTATTGCTAATGGTTGCGCCTTCGGACCAATAAATGCCTCCAAGGTGGAAAAACCATCCAGCAGAGGAGTGAGTTTTTTGCATCGCGTGGTCCCTTTTGCTTCTACCAGTTCTCTGGCTCATGCCCTTGCGCTCTCTGCACACATGTATATATACGTGTGTCTACTACTCTGTCTACTCAGCTTTGCGTGGCTGCCACACTGCTGCTCCTTCCCGGAGCTGGGACAAATGACTCAGACAGACCCCTCGGCATCATTGTGGTTACACGTTAATATAAACGAACAAATAGAATCGGAGACCTTACGCGGTTACGCGGTACAGGGTCTCAAGCCCTTTAGGAACCCTATAATGGTGCCTCTTAGAGTTCACATGTTGTCAATTGATTACCAAAACTATCAAATCCAGAAGATAAAGGTTATCAATAAGACTGGCCATCCAGCTTATTGAACAAGACATAAAGAAACTCTCAACTGTCAACCAATTTAACTGCTCCGTCACACGATTCGTCGCTGCCAACGATTGGGCGTGACATTGCAGTGATGGTAATTTGATATGACAATCCTTTTGGGAGTGGGTGGCACCGTCTACAACAATCACATGCTGGAGCCTATTAGGAGCTTGGTCTTGAGTCTCAAAGAGTTAAGGAACTTGCTTCCAAGCTTCATTCACATTCTGTCAATTACGCAGCCAAGCTTGTCCATGCCCGACGCGCTCTTGCTTTCCATTACCATTATCAACTCTCATTACGAGCCGGTTTCAGGTCAAGCCTGTGCAATCCTTTTCATCCCCATCGATTTTTTCTAATCTGTGAAGTTTTGTGGTACCTGATACCAAAATAGCTCCTTTTCCTTTTCTATGGTGAGGAGCGCTTTACCATATGTCAAAATTACAAGGCCAAATGCTACTTCTTAATGCGCTCCTGCTCTGCTTTTTGGGTTACTGGCTCCTCGTCATTTGGTGTTGTCAGTTATAAGGTTAACCTCCTACAAGCCCAACACAAAACAAAATGATCTCAGCAGGTCATTTATTACTGACTTTGGGCCGAGCACATGTACTTCCTGTCGCATGAGCATACTTCTGTCAGATCGTGTCAAGGCTTTGTTAGCATGTGTGTATGTGTGGTGTGTATGTTTATATGCAGCCGATCAGCCAAACAACCTGGCTGAAGGTCACCCCTCATCGTAACCATTGTATGTGTGCATGTGTGGTGTGTATGTGTGACACCACATGGTGTCGTGCTTTGACTGAAGGCCCTTCCTTGTAAATCTTGTAAACCTTATATGTGTCATGCATGCATCCATATGGGTATAGACATGTAATGAGCAGTGGCTGGAGTCGCTCTTCAGCTTGCTTGTCATCAATTCAACTTTTGCCTAGTAGTACGTGATTTCAAGGTTAACGTTACTCTGTAGCGTCTCAGTCTCTTTTTAACGTGACATGTTCTCAAGGCAAGCCTCTATCTGGCAAGTTCTTCAGCACTGCCCACATCAGCATATGTAGGCAGTTTAAAATGCCATTTTACGGCAATTTGATTGCAAAAGTAAGAACCTCAGGTGGACGTTCTACACAAAGAGAGTACTCAACGCCCAGCAATATGGCACACCAGCAATAAGATTCTGGTCGATTGCCATTGCACAAAAAGCCACGGCTGTCATTGTGAATGTATGTGTGTGTGCTGCACTTCGATGCCCCTATCCTCTCAACCGTGCAAGCAGGCGAGCTGATGCACAATTGTAGGCGCCATAGCTGCTGCTGCGCGTGTGTGCGTTTGCTGTACTCCTGACCTCGAGCAAGTTTTGCACTGTGCACGGTGTATGTGCTGACTTTTGCTGACTGCAGCGGCACAATCAGCATACGCCTCTGCTGCTATTGTGTGTGTGTGTGTGTGTGTGTGTGTGTGTGTGTGTGTGTGCGCGCGCGTGCTGCAGCACTCTGACTTTGACTGCAGCGGCACACTTAGCAAAAGCCTCTGCTGCTATTGCGTGTGTGCACGCTGCAGCACTCACTCCCGTATCCTTAGCTAACCTTGCACCGTACAGTGGTGTGCTGACATTGACCGCTGCTGCACAGTCGACATACGCCTCTGCTGCTATTGCGCGTGTGTGTATGTGTGTGCTGCATTCTGCTGCTACTGCGCGTGTGTGTGTGAGCTGCACTCTGCTGCTATTGCGCGTGTGTGTATGTGTGTGCTGCATTCTGCTGCTACTGTGCGTGTGCGTGCTGCACTCTGCTGCTACTGTGCGTGTGTGAGCTGCACTCTGCTGCTATTGCACGTGTGTGTATGTGTGAGCTGCAATCTGCTGCTACTGCGTGTGTGTGTGTGTGCGAGCTGCACTCTGCTGCTACTGCGCGTGTGTGTGCTGCACTCTGATGCCTCTGTCCTCTAGCATGTCTTGCACTGCACCCGGCATGTCGTCATTGATGACCATGGCATACGCGCCAGGCACAGACTTGGCTGCGTAGCAGAGGTGCAGTTTGTGTGTTCGTGTATGTGTGTGTATGTGTATATGTGTGTGTGTGTGTGATTGTGTGTGTGTGTTGCACTGCCCCCGGCATATGTCGTCATTGATGACCATGGCATACGCGCCAGGCACAGACTTGACTGCGTAGCAGAGGTGCAGTTTGTGTGTGTCTTAGGTTGTTTTGTTAGTACGTACGCCTGAAAGTGGGGTAGGGTCGGGAAGGCAAATATGTTTGGAGCAAATATGTTTGGAGACACGCGCACGCTGGCCAAGAATGTGTGCACCTCACAAAATACAAGGTAAAGGCGGTCATGCAGTGTAGCGGCCAAAAGGAGTTAACTCGAAATTGTGCGACAGGTACATTGCTTTCACATGTTACAGGTGAAACCAGGAAGTTGTTGTGCAGGGTGACCAGAACCTTATATCTAAGGTTGGCTAGAACCATTTATTATATATATACACTGTATGTGACCGTATAATGGTGAATTTCCTGCCAGGAATACCATGTATGACCATGTATGACCATGTGTGACCATGTATGACCATGTATGTGTGACCAAGGCTGGCCTGAACCATACATGTATTTGTATATACGGTGCACATATGGTATTATTAGCAGGGAAATCACGGTCTTATACGGTGTGTACATACGGTTCTGGCCAACCCTAATTATGTACGGCACATGGTACCTAATAACATCCCCTTGCTTACAATGTATATGCGCCATGCATAACATACAGTATAAACAGTATAGATTCCAAGCCAAAAGTAGGAACTGAGCAATACCAATTAGTAGAGGAGGGAAGCGTAGGAACTGGAGATCATGCAAGTACTGCAACCACAAACAGCCATGCCCTCTGAAAATGTACATGCATATGGTTTAGGCCAACGCCCCATGCCCACCTCCTTGAACACCCACCCCCACCCACCCACCCACCCACACACACACTTGTCCACTACATTTTTGGCCATTGCTATTTGCAAGCAACCAGTTTTTACCTACACCTAACGAACTGCTACCTGCACGCAACCAACTATTATTCTCCACTTGTACTTGCACGCAACCAGTTCCTACCTACACCTAACGAACTGCGACCTGCACGCAACGAGTCCTATCGGCAACCAATATGGGTTACCTGCAAGCAACCATACTTGTTTACAAATACAACCAGTTCCCGCCTAGATGCAACCACTATTCACACATGGAACCCCAGTTCTCGCCTAGATGCAACCGCTATTCACACATGGAACCAATTCTTACCTAAATGCAACCACTTGCTGGCCCAGCTTGTCTTGGGATCCAGCACGGTAATGAGCCTAAGAAGGTGTGCAGAGGGTGTTGGTGCGTCAGTACGTGCAAGCGTGTGCTTGTAGTGTTGTGTGTGTTGTGTGTTGTGTGTGGTGTGTGTAGTGTTGTGTGTGTTGGTGCGTCAGTACGTGCAAGCGTGTGCTTGTAGTGTTGTGTGTGTTGTGTGTGTAGTGTTGTGTGTGTTGGTGCGTCAGTACGTGCAAGCGTGTGTTTGTAGTGTTGTGTGTGTTATGTGTGTAGTGTTGTGTGTGTTGGTGCGTCAGTACGTGCAAGCGTGTGTTTGTAGTGTTGTGTGTGTTGTGTGTGGTGTTGTGTGTGTTGGTGCGTCAGTTCGTGCAAGCGTGTGTTTGTAGTGTTGTGTGTGTAGTGTGTAGTGTTGTGTGTGTTGGTGCGTCAGTACGTGCAAGCGTGTGATTGTAGTGTTGTGTGTGTAATGTGTAGTGTTGTGTGTGTTGGTGCGTCAGTACGTGTTTGTAACCGTGTATTTGTAGTGTTGTGTGTGTGTTTGTGTGCGTGCGTGCGTGCGGGCGGGTGTATGTATGTGTGCGTGTATATGGTGCGTATGTGCATTCGTGCGGGCGTGTGTGTGTATATGGTGCGTATGTGTGTGTGCGGGAATGTGTGTGTTTGTGTGTGTGCGTGGATGTGTGTGTTGTATTCATAAGAGTGTGGTGTGTGTTGTATGTACGCTCCTTTATGTTTTGCAAGCTTGCATGTCCGTGTGTGTTGTTTATGACCTGTGCCGCAAGGGTTCGAGTGCGTCAGTGTGTGCATATGTGTGTGTTGCATTTTGTGGGCGTGCGTGTGCGTGTGTGTGTGTATGTGAATGTGTGTGCGCTGTGTGCACGTGGCTGCACAATGTTTCAGGCCGTGTGTATGATCATGATGCGTGCACGTTATGTGAATTGGGAATTATATTGCATATTTGTAGGGTTGGCCAGAATCATATACAGTGTGTATACGGTATTTTAGGCAGGGAGATCACCATATATATGGTCATTTACGTGTAAAACTACGGCTTCTGCCAACCCTACACGTTTACAGTGGAACGTGGAACAAACCCTCAACCCTCAACTCACTTATCCAATCTGTAAGGGTTAAGTAGCCAAGGAATAAAAAAGGGAGAAAGAGCCTGCCTGTAAGTATGTTGAGCACGTGGAGCCAACCTGCCCGAAAATCCGCTCAGAGAGGTGCACACGTAAATCCATTCAGAACAAAACCAAAACCCATTCCAGCACACTTCTACCGCATTTATTGAACAAAACCAAGAAACCATTCCAGCACACTTCTTCCGCATTTATTGATCAAATAAGTTACCTGCCTCGGAGGTCGTGTGCTGTCTTGCGTGTGCAACATTCAGCCCAACCTTCGTGAACAGGTCGAAAGACACACACATTCCGCTTTATACACTGATGCGACCACCAACCACCTACCCTGAGAAGTTTGATGTCGTACAATCCTGCACCTTTGCTGGCTCCTCTTCAAGTTCCAACCAAGGGCAGTTGTCGCACCCAGACTCCACAAACTGTGTGTATGTGTGTGTGTGTGCGTGCGTGTGCGTGTGTGTGTGTGTGTGAGTGTGTGTGTGTGTGCGTGCGTGCGTGCGTGTGTATGTGTGCATGTATGTGTGTATGTGTGTGTGCATGCGTGTGTGTATATGTGCTGTATATGAAGAACAAGCCAACAGAAATTGCAAAGCATCTATGGTCTAGTAACAGTATTACCTGGCGTTCAGACTTCACCAACCGGCACACAAAACAGCAACGGAGGGACTTGTTGGTGGCCACAAAGTCCGTTGGCTCTGTTTGTGTGTGCGTTGTTTGTGATGTGTGTGTGTGTGTGTAAGTGTGTGTGTATGTGTGTGTGAGCGTGTGCGTGTGAGCGTGTGCGTGTGCATGTTGTGTGTGTGCGCGCGTGTGTGTGTGCACGTACGTACTACATGTGTGTACGTATGAATATGCGTGTGCATGAGTGTGTGTGTGCATGAGTCCTTGCCTGAATAATGTCTTGTATGTACTTTGTATGCATGCAACGCGTTGTGTTCTGATGTGTGGGTAAGCGTGTGATTGTAGTTTCGTGCGTGTGTATGTGTTTAAGTGTGTGTGCATATATGTGTGTGTCGTGCGTGTGTGTGTCTCGTGTGAGGGTCATGTCTGTGTGTGTGTGAGCGTGTATATGTGTGTAATTGCTTGTGTGTGTATTTATGTGTGTGTGTGTGTTTGTGTGCGAAATGCGCACCTTTGGATGGGTCATGGTGAGCTGGGGCATCTGCACCCTGCATCACGCTAAGCCCTTTGTTGCAGTAACCAAAGGCCTGCAGGCAGTGTGAGCGTATATGTGTGTGTGATCGTGTGTTTGTGTGTGCGTGTGTTTCTTTGTGTCTGTGTGGGTGTGCACGTGTGTCTGTGTGTGTCTCTGTGTGTCTGTGTTCTGTTTGTGCCTGTCTGTGCATGTGTGTTTGTGTGTGTATGTGTGTATATGTGTGTGCGAGTGTATGTGTGTGCGCATGTGCGTGTGTGTTTGTGCGCGCGTGTGTGTGTGCACGTGTGTCTGTGTTTGCCTGTGTGTGTCTGTGTTCTGTGTGTGCCTATCTGTGCATGTGTGTTTGTGTGTGTGTATGTGTGTATATGTGTGTGTGCATGTGCGTGTGCATGCGCGTGCGCGTGCGCGTGTGCGTGTGTGTGTGTGTGTGTTTGTGTGTGTGTGTGTGTGTGTGTGTGTGTGTGTGTGTGTGTGTGTGTGTGAGTGTGTGTGTGTGAGCGCGCGCGCATTTGTGTGTTTTTGTGCATGTGTACAAATGTGCGTGTATGTGTGTGCATGAGTGCACGTGCACATGCAATGTGCTCGTTGCGATAAGTGGCGGAGCTTCCAAGCATCACCTGTGCTTCAGGTGTGTACCCCCTCAAACCAAATCAATCAATCAATGAAAAGTATATTACACTGATGAGTTAAATCACCTGATTAATTTTTAGTGAGGTGAAGAATGTTCAATTTGTCCAAGTGGTGGGGCAAGGAGGTGTCTCTTCAGCCATCTGATTTCATTTTTGAGTTTGATGTATCTGGTAACAAGCACCGGTGAGTGTTCCCTTCTTGAAACTGCCTGAAGCACAGTGCATGCAAAGCGTGCCCATAGAAGCAGAAGCTTCTCAGCGCCATAAGTACTTCCGGCATTTTGCACGCGCGTTGCTGAAGCAGGTACGTGTAGCTTTTAGGAGGGCCACTTACATCAGGACAATTGCTACGGCAGCGCCCTAACACTACAGCACTTGCCCTGCAGCATTGCGGCCTTTTGCAAAGCTACACGTACTGCTTCAGCAACACCTGCCATCGTGGTGGCACTTGCCCTGCAGCATTGCGGCCTTTTAAGGTCCAAACCATCGTCAACAGACAGCTGTGTGCTGCCCGTCTCGCCAACGGTGTTATCCACACTTGTAGGGTTGGCCAGAACCGTTTATATACGTATATATACACGGTAGATCTGGTGATCTCCAAGCCAAAATTACCGTATGTACACCGTATATATATATGGTTCTGGCCAACACCTGCACGTGCCAACCGTGTTCATGGTACCCTGTATCTGTCACCTGTCACACCCTTGCAGTAACAGGGGCAGGACTTGCCCACAGTGTTAACCACACTTGCTGACAGTAATGCTAACCATACTTGCACCTGTCACACCCTCACACAGGCTGACAGGGGCAGGACTCGCCCACAGTGTTTACCACACTTGCTGACAGTAATGCTAACCATACTTGCACCTGTCACACCCTCACACAGTCTGACAGGGGCAGGACTCGCCCACAATGTTAACCACACTTGCTGACAGTAATGCTGACCATACTTGCACCTGTCACACCCTCACACAGGCTGACAGGGGCAGGACCCGCCCACAGTGTTAACCACACTTCCTGACAGTAATGCTAACCATACTTGCACCTGTCACACCCTCTCACAGGCTGACAGGGGCAGAGCTGAAGCATTTCCCTGAGAGCCTCCTGCCATGCATCATCCAAGACCTTGGTGAGGGTGCCCTCAAGAGGGACACACACACACACATACACATACACATACACATACACACACATACACACACGCGCACGCACACGAAATGCTGCTCACCTAAGAGTGTGATCATCCTGTGATGCAAACGCGCAACTGCTTTTGTCACCCAGCACCTGAGTCATGCATGCGCGGCAATCGCAAGTTGCCGCACATGCGATGAAAACCATGCACCCGAAACGATGCGGATTTGTGCGAGGGCTTGACACCTGCTAGCCAGTGCATGTCCAAATTCAAGAGTGGCTGAGAACAGCATGCCTACACACACAACACACACACACAAACACGTGCACTCATACACAGGGGTGGCAGAGAGGAGTGGCTCGAGTGGCCAAGTGGACCTAGACCCCTTGAACAACATCCCAAAGGAACTCCTCAAGCTCGTCCCCCTAGTATTCGAGCTGTACAGGTGTGTGCTATGCTGTGAGTGTTTGCGTGTTTGCTTATGAGTCTGCTTATATGTGTGTATATGTGCATACATGTGTGCGTGTGTGTGTGTGTGTCTGTATGCGTGCAGTGTATGTGTGTGTGTGTGTGTGTGTTGTTGTGTTTGTGCCCTCGCCTAGTGATCTCAAACCAAACCCCTGCAAAATCTTTCAGCCTGTCAGACCTGCTCAGTAACTCATCACATTCTTTGTAATGCCGTCAATGACCAGTCCTTGTGCAGGCAGCATGCCGAGGCATCCATATTACTGCTTGTTTACTAGCCCGCCCTTCCACCTTCCACCTTCCCCCTTCCGCCTGCTAAACCTGTGTTTTTGTGAGCCAGAGAAATGGCCAGACCCTTGTATGATTCCGAACCTGCTGGACACAAACGCGCTGCTGCTGGTTCTGTAGCCCGTGAGAAATAGTAAAAAGCTGTGTTTCAGCTACAGGCAGAAGAAGGGGAACCCCTAGGAGAAAGTCCCCTTAGTGGACAATAGATTACCTCTCCGTGCGTCGGAACATTAAAGCTTTTGTAGAAATCAATTTTTTCTTGATGAGATGCTTGTACAGTCTTTCGTTGTTACCCTCCCCCACACCATTAAACCAAAAACCGCCGGCCCACACACGTCCTAGTGTCCGTGCGGACCCCCACAGCTACTGCCATGCAATCTCTGTGCTGCGTTTCCGCGCGAAAAGGCCCTCCGCCATGCACAGACGCGATAGTGATCGAAGCATGTGCATCATCATTGACTTGTAGGGGCCGCATTTGTTAATATTGACTCTGTAGGGGCCGCATTTGTTATTATTGACTTTGTAAGGGCCGCATTTGTTATTATTGACTTTGTAAGGGTCGCACTCTAGGCCACGTCCTGAGCATTTCTGACTCTGAAGGCCCTCAGCCTGGCAGGCCACATGATGAGGGTTGGCCAGAACTGTACATACAAGGTTGACAAGGTTGACAAGGACAGGCCTTCAGTCAAAGCGTGCGACTGCTAGCCTGCTCATAAGAAAACAATAAGTTCATGGTTTGTTGTTGCTCTGAACCGTACATATACAATAAGTTCATATTTTGTTGTTGCTCTGAACCGTACATATACACCGTATATGACATGTGACCGTATATTTTACGTTTTCCCTGCCAATAACACCATATATGCACCGTATATATGAGGTTCTGGCCAATCCTACACATGACTTTTGATGGCAAAAGTGTGCCTACCAACTGCTGTGTAAATTTGACTGCTTTTGTAGGGGCCACACTCTAGGCCACGCCCTGGCCACCCTCAGCATCTCTGACGCAAAGGCCCTCAGCCTCTCAGACCTAGACCAGGTGCTGAGCTTCTTCCAGCTGCCTCAGGATCTCTTTGCCCAGGAGTTGTCAAAGGCGTCCGCGTCCCTGCTGACCGCCGGCCCCCTGCAAGGTGAGATGGAGCTCAATGACGATGATGCCTGTGTAAACATGACAATGAGAGGGGCCGTGGTGGTTGCCTTTATATTTTTGACGATGCATGTTGATGAGCTGGAAAATGGCAGCCACGCTCCCTGCTAGCCGGCGCCGCCCTGCAAGGTCATGAGTGCAGGTTGCTGCCAGGATGTGGGTGAGTGTTCGTGTGTGTGTATGTGTGGGTGTGGGTGTGGGTGTGTGTATGGCTGTGAGAAATGGCAGCCACGCTCTCTGCTAGCCGGCGTAGCCCTTCAAGGTCATGAGTGCAGGTTGCTGCCAGGATGTGGGTGAGTGTTCGTGTGTGTGTATGTGTGGGTGTGGGTGTGTTTACGACTGTGTCTGGCTGTGTGGGAGCGCTCTCTGCTAGCCGGCGCCGCCCTGCAAAGTCATGAGTGCAGGTTGCTGCCAGGATGTGGGTGAGTGTTCGTGTGTGTGTATGTGTGGGTGTGGGTGTGGGTGTGTGTATGGCTGTGAGAAATGGCAGCCACACTCTCTACTAGCCAGCGCAGCCCTTTAAGGTCATGAGTGCAGGTTGCTGCCAGAATGTGGGTGAGTGTGCGTGTGTGTATATGTGTGGGTGTGGGTGTGTTTGTGACTGTGTCTGGCTGTGTGGGAGCGCTCTCTGCTAGCCGGCGCCGCCCTGCAAAGTCATGAGTGCAGGTTGCTGCCAGGATGTGGGTGAGTGTGCGTGTTGTGTATGTGTGGGTGTGTTTGTGGGTGGGTGGGTGTGGGTGTGGGTGTATGGCTGTGTATGGCTGTGTGGGAGCGCATGCACAGTCCTGGAACAAAATGCAAAAAGCTGCTGAAACCGCGCGCCCTATTAGGCTTGTTCTCTCCCTTGGTTATTTCTTCATTATTAAGACATCGTGCACTGTGCTGCGAGTTACATTGATGCAGATGCCGTTGCTTGTGCTTGGGGTGAACTGGAATTTAAAAGGTGGTTGTGTGCATATGCAACACAACCAGTATATGCAATACATGCAACACAACCAGGTTACGCGCACAATTCCCAGCACAACTCGTATATGCACACAATATGTAAACTTGTGTCTGGAGGATCTCCTGCTGAGAGCTGTACGTACACATCACGTATCAAGGTTACGGCAAGCTGGACATATAATGTTTGGACATATAATGTTTGGACATATAATGTTTGGACACATAATGTTTGGACATATAATGTTTGGGCATAAACGCACACTAGCGTTTGCCGAACGTGAGGGTGTAGGATTGTGCTGGCATTACGTCCATTGCCGTCTGTTGGGCATGTTGGGGTGCAAAGTCGTGCGGGCGTGACACCATTTGTTGAGCGTGAATGCATCAGCACACACATGCTATGCATGAATGGGTTACATGAGCACGCACATGGGACACAGCCCAGCCAAACCCTCCTACTCTCGATGTGTGTGTGTGTGTGTGTGTGTGTGTGCGTGTGTGTGCGCGCGTGTGTGTGTTCGTGTGTGTGTGTGTGCGTCTGTGTGTGTGTGCACGTATGTGTGTGCGTGTGTGTGTGCGTGTGTGTGTGCGTGTGTGTGTTCGTGTGCTCTTCACCTCCCTACACGCAGTCACACCTAGTCATGAGTACATGCTAACGTACACACGCGCATGCAATACACACACACAGAGTCTGATTTGGCGGTGAGCTTCCGTCCCATCTTGCGACGCCTGCTCCTGGCTCATCAAGCGAGGCTGCTGGCAGCCGAGCTGAGTCACAAGATTGAGGCGAGCATGAGCTCAGAGTGCATGGGGAGCTTGCTTTTCACCGTGGACAGCACACCTTCAGGGTGTGTGTGTGTGTGTGTGAGTGTGTGTGTGTGTTTGTTTGTAGTTGTCAATACGTGCAGGGGGAGTGGTCTTTGACTGCCTGCATGGTTCCTCTTTTTCTTTTTCTTTTCAGTACGTGCATGTCATAAGGCGTGTGCTTGTTTGAATGTGCTTGGGTATGTTCGTGGGGATGAACATCACCAAAAGGGAGCTGTGTGCTTTGATGCAAGTGCAGGTTATTCACACTGAAATTGGCATTGGCCGGGCAGTACTCAGGAATTGAATCCTATATTTTGTGCAACCTACTGCTTTGTATTTGTACGTGCACATAAGTTTGTACAGCTTTTTGTATGTGTGTGTGTGCGTGTGTGTGTATGTGCATATGCGTTTGTACAGCTTTGTGTGCGTGTGCAGGTGTGTATGTGCACATGTGTTTGTACCTTTTTTGTGTGTATTTGCGCATGCTTTTGTACAGCTTTGTGTGTGTGCGCGTGTGTGTATGTGCAAGTGTGTTTGTACAGCTTTGTGTGTGCACCCACCCCTTTTTCACTACAGCTTTCCTTTATTCCACGCTTGAAGTGTGCAGCTGTATGTGTATGTACACGTGCGTGTTTTTAATGTTATGTGCGCACACACACACACACACACACACATGAACTACTGCAGTGCAAGCTATGTGCACACAAACTCTCACACATGAATTACTGCAGTGCAGGCTATGCACACACACACATACACACACATACACACACACACACATGAACTACTGCAGTGCAGGCTACGTGCACACACATACGCACATAGCTGAGTAGTGGTAGATGGAAGAAGTAATGGATTAGCTTGTTGTACATGGGCCTCGCTCACTTGCTCAGCGATTCTGAACTGTCACAACCAATCAGGCATGCCCACGCTACATAAATGCGTGAGCCCATGCACACATAAGCACCCAATCAAGCACACACAAATGAGTGTGCTCAAGCACACAAACGTACGCACACACCCAACAGCATACATAGTCGCACATAAGCACGCGCACACGCATTTACACACTCACAAGCACACACACACATACACATACACGACACAACACACACACGTACACATGGTTGTGCAGGTACGAGTGGAGGAATGTGTCATCTGGGGAAGCACGCACACACACGCAATCACACACACACATACACACACACGACACAACACATATACGTACACATGGTTGTGCAGGTACGAGTGGAGGAATGTGTCATCTGGGGAAGCACGCACACACACATTGATACACACACATACACGCACACACACGACACAACACATACACGTACACATGGTTGTGCAGGTACAAGTGGAGGAATGTTTCATCTGGGGAAGCACGCACACACACGCAATCACACACACACACATACACACACACACACGACACAACACATATACGTACACATGGTTGTGCAGGTACGAGTGGAGGAATGTGTCATCTGGGGAAGCCCGCACACACACATTGATACACACACATACACGCACACACACGACACAACACATACACGTACACATGGTTGTGCAGGTACAAGTGGAGGAAAGTGTCATCTGGGGAAGCACGCACAGACACGCAATCACACACACACACGACACAACACATACACGTACACATGGTTGTGCAGGTACAAGTGGAGGAATGTTTCATCTGGGCAATCACACACACACACGACAACACATACACGACACAACACATACACGTACACATGGTTGTGCAGGTACAAGTGGAGGAATGTTTCATCTGGGGAAGCACGCACACACACGCAATCACACACACACGACAACACATACACGACACAACACATACACGTACACATGGTTGTGCAGGTACAAGTGGAGGAAAGTGTCTTCTGGGGAAGCACGCACAGACACGCAATCACACACACACACGACACAACACATACACGTACACATGGTTGTGCAGGTACAAGTGGAGGAATGTTTCATCTGGGGAAGCACGCACACACACGCAATCACACACACACACACACACACACACACACACACACAGACACAGACACAGACACAGACACAGCCCAGCCAAACCCTCCTACTCTCGATGTGTGTGTGTGTGTGTGTGTGTGTGTGCGTGTGTGTGCGCGCGTGTGTGTGTTCGTGTGTGTGTGTGTGCGTCTGTGTGTGTGTGCACGTATGT
>Ga0307968_1000990_pt1 | contig 22353 bp, 26 predicted proteins | sample OrgLakmetagen650_FD_201834 | JGI IMG/M metagenome (GOLD analysis project Ga0307968, IMG submission 201834) | Saline water microbial communities from Organic Lake, Antarctica - #650 | ecosystem: Environmental > Aquatic > Non-marine Saline and Alkaline > Saline | place: Antarctica: Organic Lake...
TGCGTGTGTGTGTGTGTCGAGTTCCTAGCTTGCATCCTGCCTCTCACCTTCGAGTGCAGGCGACAGATGCACACGTACTCCTTTCCGGCGCTCTGCTGTGCTTTCACCAGGCGTGTGGCCCGCTCGATGCAGACGATGAGGTTGCCGGTGACCTTTGGGTCGAGGGTACCGCTGTGTCCGGTCTTCTCCACACGCAGCATGCGCCGGATCCAGGCCACCACCTCGTGGGAAGAGGGGTTGGCGGGCTTGTCCAGGTTGATGCAGCCGTAAGACATGTATTCCTTGAGCGGCCGCTTGAGAGGGGTGTAGCCGGCAGGGATGGGCGTGTAGTGGCCGGTGCGGACATTGAGCTGGTCATAGTTCTTCAGTAGCAGAGGCCACTTGGAGGTGTCCAGCTTTGGTGTGGCCTGGAAGAGGAGGGTGGTGCGTGTTGGCTAAGGTGTTTGAAATCTGTGCCACCTTCGCATCCGCATGCAAACGTGCAGAAATGTTTAAGGCATTTAACACCTACCTCAGGCTTGATAAGAAAGTCAGACTGATGCTGGACCTGTGTGTGTATGTGTGCAAGTGTATGGTTGCGCAAGCAAAAAGGGTTATTTGTTGCACGTTGATGGTGGCTGCTACTCTCCCTCTCTAACCCCCTTAAAGAAACCTCAGAGAGTCAGAGACCGCTCACCTCTCCCACAGCTAGAGTCTTCTCTCCATCCTCTTCGGGCCTTGCAGCTTTTTTGGCGGACTTATCTTTCCCCATGTTTGTAAACAAAAAATAAAAAAGGAATGTAGCAGTCAAAATTAAAAGTAAGAATGCCTGCAAGCGAGGATGATTGGTGCCTGCCCCTTCTTCCAGGGGAGGATGGCCTCCAAGCTGAGGCATCTGATGGTGGTGAGGAACGGGGTGGCGGAGAGGGCAACCTGATGCATGGAGAACAACAGGACAACGATCTCGTGGACTTGCGTGATGACCTTCGAGCTCTAGAGGACCTTGAGCAGGCAGAGGAGCAGGCCTTACCCCCGCAGCCAGAGTATTTAGATGAAGAGGTGAGCAAATACACGAGTATCTGTGCTATTACACGCTCTCACACACACACACACACACACACACACACACACACACACACACACACACACACACACACACACACGCACACACACACAGTTCATAGGCACATACACACACGCACATACACACACATACACGTATGCACGCACAAGCGCGCGCGCACACACACACACACACACACACACACACAGACACCCACACCACATACACACACGTGCGCACGTGCATACTCACATACACCAACGCACATACACGCACATACACCAACGCATATACACGCACATACATACACATACACACACAAACAAAGAAACATGTAGTACACACATATTTTACTGATTCGCATCAATGTGTGCAAAAAAACGCACATCAATGCAGCGCACCTGATATGCACACAAAGCATTGCATGCACAATGTCATGCTTTTTTTAAACAGGACCTGTACCGGATGAAAGAATTGATCCACGAAAAGCCAAAGGACGTCATTCAGTGGATTGAGGAGGAGGGCGTGATTAAGCTCGGAGAGTTTGAAGTCCAGGTAAGTCAGCGTGGGGAGGGGGGGGCGTCTCATTTTTATGGTAATTGGAGAATCTAAATACGGTTCTAGTCAATCAAAACGCCATCACGGTCATGATGAGTGCTAGCTAGCACCAGAACTGTACATGCCAACCATTTATGTATTCAAATCCACCAGAAGGGGGGCACTGGGCGAATTTTCAAATGTTCTTTTTGCTTTTGAGGGGCAACCGTTTACACGCCACCTTGTCATATAGGAACCAATCTAGCTTCAAACTAGAGCTCACGTTATAAGCTAAAAGAGAAAATAGAGCACGTGCTCAGGTTCTAGTCTAGTCGCTGTGTTTTAAATTGAAAGGACAAAACGTAAACAAACTTGTCTTAATTTCGCGCTCCATCGGAAATGGCATGTACAATTGCATTCTCACCAACCACTTGGCCTTTTCATTCCATTTGATTACTACAATCTTTGTTTATTACAAGAAATCCAAAACACCACAACAACTAAAATCGGTGCTCTGGCTGGCCAGATACAGCACACGTGTGCTTGAAAGGCAAGGTTCACATCTGCGGCTGATTAGACATGCACCCCCCCAATTGCTACTTTCAGTCTCCTCTACATTGAACCTACGTACCAGTGCTGAGCTCGAAATTTAGCAATTTGGGGAGAACGTACCCTAGAAATCAGAAGAAAGCATGCATGTTTTGGGCCTCGTTTTCCCCCTGCTCAACTACACATGATGGCATTGCTGTCATTCATATGAAGGCAGCAAAAAAAACCTGCTTAATATACAGACATTTCGCGACAAAAACTCCACAGTACAGTCATGTACAATCTCTATAAGTATGATTTGTGGCTCTGGCAGACCTTAGGGCACATGTGCTCATGCACGAGTGTGGCACATGTTTCAGAAAGCAGTCTCACACAAGGCATGCATTCTGCACATTCTGTGTGTCCAGGCAGTTTGAACGAGAATGCCTAGTTTTTCTCAAATGTTTATGGCAGGGCATTCCGGCATCAGACCGCTTCCCCTCAGTTTTTTTGCTCCATCCTCCACTTTCTGCTCTCCTGCCGCAGGACTCCCTTGCTTTAAATTCCTTTGGTACCCAGCCCATCCTGACGTTTGGAGACGACCACCTGGACTGTGACTGGGCAAACATCTGGTGAGAGTGTGAGATTGTGTGGACTGGGAGCACTTAACAACACGCACATATGTACCGTCCAGAGATCATCACGTGAACTGTGACTGGGTAGAAGTAATGGGGTGATTGTGTGAGCAAGGACAGGAGGCAATTAATAAGTACTGTCAGAATGTCAGAATACATGCAAGCACGCACGCATTCACACACTCTTAAGTTATGATGCGTGCTGGCAGGCGAAGTACGAATATCTCAGAAATTCCAAGGCGTGTGAAGGCAACCCATGTATACCTTGAACATGGTCTTGGATGGTTTGTTGCTGAGGTGACAGCCACTGCTGGGTTGAGGCTGACAGTGCATCATCATGTTGTTCCATTTCCAAAATGCAGGCTAGACATTTTGAGTGATAAAGGGAGACTCACGAAGACGGGGTGGACCACCACCATCACCCTGGAGGCACATGCCGTCAACATCAGGGATGCGGCTGCTTCAGGTGAGTGAGTGAGTGAGTGAGTGAGTGAGTGAGTGAGTGAGTGAGTGAGTGAGTGAGTGAGTGAGTGATCAGGGAGAGTGAGTGATCGGGTGAGTGAGTGAGTGAGTGAGTGAGTGATCAGGGAGAGTGAGTGATCGGGTGAATGAGTGAGCGATCAGGGATACGGCTGCTTGCTTCAGGTGAGTGTGTGAGTGAGTGTGCAACTTTGGTTGTCGATGGAGAGCTGGGCCAAATCAAGCAGGGGTTATTCGCACATCAAATATGGGGGTATCTAGCCAGAATTCTAGCAAGCAAGTTTCCAATGTACGGTTACATGTCACATTGTGTGTGTGTGTGTGTACGGTTCCAGGCCAACTGTTACTTTATACCTAGTACTCTGTACAGCAGGTATGAATTACGCATTGAACATAACGTACCATGCTTTCTTAAGTCTGTACAGATATGTATCCAAAGAAGTCCTTATAGAAAGCATCAAATGCCCTGTTGTTGATGGTTCTTCAGAGGGTGTCGCATGCTCTTGTGCTAATGTTGCTTTAAAAGGTAAAACGTGACTCCTAGCATAGCTGTACCTTCCAGCACATGGAAGCGTGCGTGGTATGGTTCTTCCTGGAGGTTGCAGCTTCCGGCGAGTATGTTGCTTCAAGCCAACATACTCATAATGGATTCGAGCACACATCATATATAATAAATATATAACTCATGTGCTTTTCACAAAAAGCGGGCACCTTTGCTTCGTGTCTCAAAGTACCGTAGTCTCTGTGCAGTTAGTTCATTCATGGTTATATTGCTTGTGCTGCTTCTTCCCTGTGCCGCGCTGCTTGCTGCTGCTACCAACCGCTCTGTGCTCTGCAAGTCCCGGACAATGGTGCTGCCCAGCTTTTGTGAAAACAACTTGCTGTAGGGAATAGAGGTTTGTTGCAGCCCCTCTTGAAGCGGTACTCTGCACGCGGCTGTTCCATCGGCGTCTTTGCACTTCCAGCCGTCCAGGTGTGTGTGTTGTGTGTGTATGTGTGTGTGTGTGAGTGTGTGTGAGAAAATGATCATGTGTGTATGCATGCGCGTGTGTTATATTGTGTTGTATGCATGTACGTGGGTGGACTTGTATGCATGCGTTTGCTGAGCATCTTGCCTTGAGCAAAAACAGTAGTCATATTGGTGTCGAGAACGTAATTCCTGCGGTAATTTGCTCCCACCTTTCTCACCCATCTGTGTGCCAGGCCGTCATCTCATTTAAATGGGCGACGTGGGCCAGGAGGTGAGTTTATACTTCTGCCTGTTTCTTCTGCCTTCTAATCTAGGCAGTCGTGAAAACCTAGTTTCTAGCAATTGTGACAAGCACTTGTAAATAATCCACCGTCATCTCATGATGCAAACATAATAGAGCCAATTTTTGCTGCAGCCTTCTGCCTTTCCTCAACTACCTGCCCTTCACCGGAGGTCAAGGCAATGCTGGTGCAGACTGCATTGATTTCATGTCCCGACACATATTTACTGTGCTGCTGAGGAAAGCTGCAGCGTTTTACTGCTAGACTGTGCTGAACAGAGCAACACAGGGTTGAGACGTCATCACGCTCCTTGCCATTCTGATACGAGTGCAACAATTTGGGGTTTAAGTCATGCACCTCAAATGCGAAACGAATAGGAAAGCGTATGTAAAAATTGCCAGCCATAGCTGGCATTGTCTTACGTTGATGAATGGGCTAGCAGTTGTGCTTCTAAACTGAAGGCCTTGTTGTAAACCTTGTTAACTTAACGTGGATGGATGTCGCGCTGATGGTGAGCTTTTCCTATGTTCCACCCCCCTTCCAGGTTCCTCATGTACGAGCTGCTCCTCTACATTGTATGGCTGATTTCATTCATCACCTTCTCCCTCCTCTTTGAAAGCGAGGTAAGTGTCCCCCCCCCCCAAAATAACCACCGACACATTTTGCAACGCAATTGTGTTACCTGAATGTACCTATGACTGCCAGGCTTTGTTTAAGCTGTAACGTAATCTGCCTCAGGATCAGTTGTCTGCAAGCCTGTAATATAATAATATGCAAGCCTGTAACGTAATAATCTGCAAGCCTGTAACGTAATAATCTGCAAGCCTGTAATGTAATCTGCCTCAGGGCCAGTTGTCTGCAAGCCTGTAACGTAATAATATGCAAGCCTGTAATGTTATCTGCCTCAGGGTCAGTTATCTGCAAGCCTGTATCGTAGTCAGCCTCAGGGTCTGTTGTCTGCAAGCCCGCCTGCCGGCCTGCCTGCCTGCCAGCAGTTGAAGATGTCTGACCTAGAGCTGCGTATTGGTAGTTGTGTAACCAATACTCAAGGACTAACCGTGTTCAAGTATAACTAATTCTGTAAAGCAATTGTGGCTTTTGAGCTGCTTCAATTTTCTCTGTGCTAAAAGTAATGACCTGGCCCCACTAACGCTGCCACACATTCTGCAGGACTCTGAGCTGTCCATCATAGACCTGCTGCAGTCTTACAGGGGACTGGTGACCATCTCTGCCAACGTGTTATCTGTAGCAGCAATGGTTCCGTTCCTGTACATGGAGGTGGGAGGGATGGAGGGAGAGAGGGCAGGCAGGGGTTTTGAATGCTTAGAACACGCAAAAACGCATTGGAGCACTTGGCAGGCATATGCACAAGTTTGTGTGAAGTCAGAAACCAAATTGAATAAGGCTGACATGAAGAAGGGGCGTGATTTGGAAGTGTGCTTCAGCTGATGCGTGTCTGTCTCAGTTAAGTGCAATGCACATACCTGTAAGCTCGGCCGCGTGAGCCATGGCAGAAAGTTGCCTGCCTCAGATCAATGAGTGCGCCCTCCCCGTTGGGAGAGTTGTTGATTTAATTACGGAGGGAAACAATGCAGGGATGTTTTATACGGCGTGTTTGTATAGTACGCCGTATCGTATTTAATGCGTATTTAACCGTATTGAACAATTCATGCCGTATTATACGACTGGATTCTTTACCGTTTTTGGACAAATTTTGGCCTTTTTAGGCACTTTTCCGTCCAGGGACAACCTTACAGCGAGCTTCCAGTGCCATTATATAGTATATTAATAACTTATAACTATCGAGAAAGAATTGGAAACGTTTTGGGTGATTTTGGGGCGAGTCGGGTCCATTATTTTTAAAAATCGGCACTCCCAAAATTGCGTAAAAGTACGATTCTATTAGATGCATATCGCATATTTAACGTGTATCTTGCTGTATCAAACGTCCAAAATGATTTGTGAAACATCCCTGAAAAAACTAAAAAAGGAGAATCATAACAGACACCAGAACACCTGACCAGCCAGCCTGGTCTTTGACACTTCAAGGGTCAGCAGCATATATTTAATAAAAATTCCATAAGGGGCTCTGGGGATTTATTTTTGAGTTCGAAGAGACTTCGGGAGGGTCTTGTCGGGAGTTAATTTGTGCATTCGAGAGCCCCCCACTGTTGGCTGCTGCTGCTGCCCCTGCTGCTGCTGCTGTTGCTGTGCAGGCTGCTGGGCAGACTGACCATTGGCTGCATGGGGAGAACGACAGCTTACACGTGTGCTTCCCTCAATCAGAGAAGCAAACTTCTCTTATCCACTTGCCATCTCCACTCACTCTGTGATGATGCCTCTTAAGAAGGGCCTGAAGGGGCTGTGAGAGGAGGAGGCTTGTCCTTGGAGCAGCATGCTTGGGCGCCCCACGGGCCTCTTCACAGCCGCACCCCTAGCCTTTGCCTATGCCTCTGCCAGCTCCCTGAGCTGCCTCTCCCTCTGCAGCTTCTCGTGGCCTCTCTGCTGAGCAGCCAGCCCCTCAGCAGGGTAATAGGGCTTTGATAACAGGGCCAGGGGGTTCACACTGGCACACTGGGAGGCCATCTTTTAAAGTGCCCTCAAAACCACTAAAATTAATCAATTTTTGACTTCCAGTTTGGAGAGGGCTTCGAGAATTAGAATTTTTCGTTTTTGGCCAAATAATAATTTGATTTCCAAAATGATTGAGGATCTACAGTATATGTATATATACTAAGGCAGAGAAGCAACAGAACGGAGCGTCCAATTTTGGAGCCACGCCTGCCAGTAAGAACACTTGTGTGTACCCATTTTTAGCTCAGCCCTTAACTCATCAGTCGCGTGTAATTGCAGGTGTGCACGATTTGCAGGCTAGCAGTCGCACTTCTTGACTGAAGGCCTTTTTTTGCAAACCTTGTAAACCTTGTACCTGCAGGTGTGCACGATTTGGGTGTAACCATTTTTAGCTCAGCCCTTTTGTGTGTACCCATTTTTAGCTCAGCCCTTAACCCCTTTGTCGCGTGTATTTGCAGGTGTGCACGATTTGGGTGTACCAGCTGGGCTGGTTCAACCTGTGGAACATCATTGACCTCACGTGCTATGGCATGCAGGCAGGTTGCTGTGTTACTCAATCATACCGTACATTGATCCTTATTCTGTATGACACATGGCCCGTGTAGGCTTATCTGGATTGCTTGCCATGGAACTCGTTTCGAGGGGGTGTGTGTGAGGTGATGTCAATGATAAAATAACTCAGGAGTTTTCCCACTTTCCAGGCTGAGGAGGAAAGGTTCTGGAATCATCTGTGAAGTAATTGTTGCAAGTGGTATAGTGATGTTACGTCCTCATCATGAGATATATATAATCCCTGGGGGTGCCCTTTTCTCCTTATTATTTTTTAGGCCTAAGGCTTCTCCTCAATTTCCTTGATGGATGCTCACATGTTTCTTTCGTTGTGCTGCTGCTGACGTTATGCTTGCTGTCATCCCACACAGACGTGTGTGCAACATGTCGTGCATGTGCGTGCGTTTTTATGTGCATGCGTACAAATGTGCACGCGAGCTTATGTGAATGCACACAGTGCAAAAGCCTCGCCTGCACAAGGCACGCATGCACAAGACTCTGTCAAGCAAGCCCTCACTTTAATGTTTCTCTCCACCACTATATTTATGCAGATTAAAAACGATAGAAACCTTGGAATTGCCACTGCTTGGGTACGGATACAAATACAAATCACGTTGTTGCTAACAACCCTTTCAGGTGTTCATCAGTTTGCTGTACATGCACCGCCGCTTCATCAACACCAGCTGGTTCAGCATCGTCTTGGCCGTGCAGCACATCCTCCTGTGGTCAAAGCTGCATTACTTTGCAAGGTGAATGAGTTGTTTCTCATGCGCACGCGCACGCACCAGTCTGTGTCAGTCTCATGTTTAGCCCTGTCATCACTGCTTGGTTACACCTACAATCACTCCTGTAAGCCTCCTTTCTGCTGCGCTGTATTGAAACACAGATCCTTCAGCCCAACCAAGTCGCTGCTCGTGGATACCATCCGCGTCGTTATTGATGACATGAAGGTGACACTCTTGTCAGCAGCTGCTGTGTGCACATATGTGAAAGTGCGATGCATGCTCTTTCATCTTTTCTGCAATGATTAAGATCGTCCCTCTGACCTGGTCCCTACAACCATTCTGCTGACGACCTCCACATGCAATGCGCACATTCCACAAGCGAACCTGGTGGCCAGCACACAGACACTCGACCACACGTGTTACGTCCTAACTGCACGGCAGGCGCACAAGCACTTGACCACACCGCTTCTCTCAATTCCACACTGGTGCAGTGATTCCCGCTCACACTGTCCTCCTCACTTTCACATTGCTGCAGTGGTTCCTGCTCACACTGCCTTTGTCACTCCCACGTTGGTACATCAGTTACTGCTCACACTGTCCTCCTCACTTCCACACTGCTGCAGTGGTTCCTGCTCTTCCTTGCCCTCACCATGCTTGGGTTTGCTTTTGCATTTTACAGGTCAGTGGCTTCAAGTGTGTGTACACCACACCGTTCAGTGCCTGACTGCATTACGTTAATGCCGCAGTTTTGTAATTTTCTGTTTAAATAATCTGGCACCATAGGAGCACGCACAGAGGCAGCTGGATGTTGTGTTGGATCATGTTGCCTGTGTCTTGCAGGAAATGTAGTCTGGACCATTGGCGTGATTGTCCGTCTAAGCACACTGTCTTTTGCATCAAGCTCTGTTATGCTGGTTGCCTTTTTGGTGCAAGCAGCTCATCTGGGCATCGCCATCACCTTGCTACATAATTTCTTCCTCACGCACAACACAGCACACCTGCAGACTCATACATGCAAACTCATAGCAAAGGATTGTACAAACACACATACACACGTAGCCTGTTCCGTCAAGACAGAGAAGATAGGCCGGACTTCAGCACGCTGTGGCATTCCTTTGCCTCCATGTTTGCATTCTTGCTGGTAGGTGACAACAAAGGCAAACCCAGATGCTTATGCTCACAGCTTCACAAATTTGTTGAAATGCAAACAGGCACAAACTTTTATGTGTGTAAGACAATGCACCAGCAAAGAGGAGAAAATTGCTGAGGCCAAAGCCCCGCTCTTCCAACGTGTGTTATGTGGGTTCTCTGCTTAAGGCGACCATGCATCTTTCACAGCGCATCGTTGCAAGAAGATTGCACTTGCTTGGTGCAGTAAAAGGACGCATCTTACTCACATCTGCCATAAACAATGGTGAAAATGGGAGGCCGTGCGCCAGAGCTCGTAACGCTTCTCTGGAAAAGGTGGCATTTGTTGAACGGCATTTGCTAGCTACTCACACTTGATTCTTCCAATAACAATGTGGCACGGAGTGGTGATCGTTACAAGTTTATGGTTGTGCAAGCATTTGGTGGCGAGATGGTGCACTGGGCCTAACCCCGATACTATATACTATTGTAGCTACGTAGCTACTTATATCATCAGTCTACGCCATCTTATTGTGCATGAAAGCGGCACTTATTGCACCTTCTGTATTAAGTGACTGACATGCTTGTGTGCATGTGTGAGCGTGTGTGCTGTACAAGCCATGTTAAATTGCGACACGTTTCTGTAAGTGACGTGCTTATGCGTGTGGGTGTGTGTGCTGACTCACCTGTGCAGGCCATGTTTGATTACAACGTGCTGTACGACAGCACCAACCCCATCACCGCCATGCTGCTCTTCATGGTGTACGAGGTACGATACGTGCTTGCTGTGTGTTGGCATAGAAAGAGGGTTATTAGGACAGGAGGGGTTGACTAGCATCATTATACACGCCATTGCGACCGGAAATATATATGCCATACAAAAAGTGTCAAATCGATCCTGGCCGAAACTCTAACAGAGTATGCTACCCTCAGAAGGGAGCTTTGAGTACTTGCCGTGTGTGTGTGTGTGTGTGCGTGTGTGTGTGTGTGTGCGCATGTGTGTTTGCGCGCCTGTGAGATCCATACTTGTTGCAACAATTGATGCTATTTAGTTTCCTATGTGCCAGAGCGTGTTATACGTGAAATATCCTGAGTTACCAGCTCATTGCGCAAAAGAAATCGCTTGAGCAGCTGTGGTTTTGTTGTTGCTTGCAGTTCAGCATGAACATCATGCTCTTGAACATCATGATTGCCATCATGGCCAGCTCCTTTGCCAAGGTCACCCAGGTGAGATGAATTCGAAGTAATGAATGAGGACGTATCAATACACACGTGCACGTAAATCCCAGCACGTGTACAGCATTGCAAACAAAGGGTTTGTAGCAGCGCGTTGTAAAAGCCATACTCGAGATGTTCAATTCGGAATTGTATTCCTACGTGAATCGTTACAGGGTTGGTGGGCTTTAAGCTTTAACCAAGAGGGTTTGGCATGTTCGAAATCAGCCCAGCTTGGAAATGAATATTTACGGAGCTGGTTGGCTTTAGCGCACACTCTGAATTTCATGGCATGCACCGCGCAATAAATTGCATGTGCCTTTTATTTGTTGCCTCCGCAATTTGCAGGACGAGGGTCTACGCTTCCTGTTTTCCAAAGCCCAAATCATCGACGGTAAGTTAATTCGTTGGCGTGCAGGTCAAGCCGGACAAGTTGGTATACCTACCTTGGGTTAATGCCCCTTTATCTCTTTTTTGTTGCACGCATCCAGACACAAGCATTTGCTTACGTGCAACCCATGCATATTTACCACAACTAATAATTTTGCACTCCCCCCGGTAAAAGCCAGGCACACCTACTTTGCACAGCATACACAGAGCTTTATGTAACTTAATATAACAGCTCGACATTAACAATGCACACAGAGCTTGAGGCCACCCTGCCGCGCTGGCTGCAAAGCAAAAGCTGGTACCCTCCCTTCGTGCACATCCTCAAGGTGGGTGGGGCTGGATTCAGGACCATCTGGAGATATAATGGGAGGGTACCTTGGTGTTTGAGCAGGGGTGAATTGTGCTTTGAAGAGAATCAAGGTGGTCAGCCAGCTCCTGCGGAGAAGCTTCTTCAAATGGTGGTGTCTATCCGTTGGCTGTATACAACACTGTGCAAGCATTGCCAAGATGGTAAACTCTAGCAGCCTTTGGAGGCATTGTTCATTGTCGTCTCCAGTGCTCCTACGTAGCATTGGTGGCAGCATTGGTGGCTGGCAATCGCATGAGCACAGACACGTAAGCACGTAGGTACCTTGTATGTATATTGTGTATAGCCCTGCCTGACCCTACATAGTTTGTGAGCCTTACCTGCAACCTGTCTCGCAATGTGCATACGATCTCAGTTGACATTTGCACCGGTGCTGCAACAGGTCCATCCCTCTTCGACGTATGAGATCAATTTAAACAGTGTGTGGAGCGGAATCGGACTCATGGAAAACAACCTGCTAAACGCGTGAGTGTAAGAAATGCGCCAGACAGGTTGCAACCTGAATTAAAGAACTTCCAAATTTCCACTCGTTACAATTCATGCAGGCTGATAGGATGGATTTTGTGTTGTTTGTGCGTAAGGGGTGTGCACATGTGTTTGTGGGTCTGGTTGTCTGTGACACGACTCAATGTGTGTGGGTTTGGTTGTCTGTGACAACTCAATGTCAACAACCTGCTGAGCACGTTGATACATGCATGTTTTGTTGCTACTGTATCAGCCAAATATCTTTGTTTTCCAATAAGAATGTACATCGTCCAATGTGTACACCATCAACTGTGTTTTCTGCATATCCTTCCAAAGCCTTTTTCTGCTAACTCTTGCAGCCTCGGTCTTCTTAGGAATACCTGATCGCCCTATCAACTAATGCTGTATTCATCTTAATCTCAGATGCTGGTGCTGCTGCAGCAGCAACGTTTCCATTTCAAGCAAGCAGGAGTGTATGCATGTTCGTGCGCGTGTGTGTTTGCAGCAATCAGGAGACACGCCTGCGTGTTGAAGCAGCTGACGAGCAGATGGGGCGCATGAACCGCAAGCTTGACGTGGTAGTGAAAATGATGATGGGGATGCTGCAGTCTCACGGCCGTAGCCACCCACCCAGCCAGGTGAGAAGAAAGTGTACTCCCAGCCAGGTGCCACATGCAAAGTCATTGTAGCTACCCAGCCTTGCTTTGCATGCCAATAATGAACAGGCTGCATCACCCATCTCAGAGCAGCCATTTCCCAGCTAGTCAGGTGCACTATTAACCAGTATGGTCTGCTCGTTGCTGCCTTTGTTGGATATGTGGGATCCTTACCTCAGGGCCGCAGCCACCACCACGACGTGTTCTGAAGCAGTTTGCTTTCATAGTGATATACATATAAAGTTGTGCCTGGTCGTCCCCATGGCTGGACCGCCCTTTCCTAGTCAAATCGCCAATAAGCCAATTTTATATGGAGCCGGAAAAGCACAGACAGAAATTGCTGCATGTAACGCTATACAAAGTTGAATTAAAATTCAACCAGGCCACTGACTGGCCCCATTCAAATATAAATGTGATTAATATTTGACCCCGCAACTCTGAGAGCAAGAACCGGGCTGAAACTCGCAGCAGGTATGGAGCGACAGCTTTTTCTGCCTTTTTCCCCTGTGACCTTTGTGTGAGTGCCTCCCATACGCCGGCATTCCCAGTACCCCTGTCCCAAGATCGACATTGCAGCATTGTTATATGACATTTAAATTGCTTATATCCTGAAGCAGAGGTCGATCGGGGCAAGTTCAGAAATGCACCTTTTCCCTGCCAGAGTGGGTGCAAAATACGCACCGGGCCCCACATAGCCCCCCAGAATGCTGAAATTTCAGCAAATGTCAATGGTTTAGGTATAACATCAAGTACCTTGCAATTAGATGAGGTATAGGGGGCTTTGGGTTGGGTGGATAGTTGGCACAGTTTGGGTCAACTAGGTATGGGGACGACCACCTATGAACAATTTAAAAAGTCAAACCGCCTTTGCTTTGTACACGAAATAATGGGCGTGCTACACTTCCTTATTCTATAGCTGAAGCCTCCTCTATTGCACCAAACATCATGTTTGAGGCTTCATTCCAAGTCAGGCTGCTAATGCTCATCAGTAATAATTAAGTTGATGTATGCCATCAACACGTAAATTGTTGGAATTTCCAGGGAGGAGGAGGCCAGCAGCCTGCTGCACGTGGCTTCCCTGCCACTGTCAGCCGTCGCCCTGCTGGTGTGCGCAGGTATGTTTGGTATATGACATTTGGCCTAGGCTTGCACCTCAGAATAAAAACGTAAATGGATCCAGCAGCAAACAGTACAACAAAACACGACAGTTTTGCCTAGCAAGGGTTTGATTCTATGGGAGTATGTTGTAGTATGGAGTTTAATACACCGAGAAATGGTAGCGTTAAGGAACAAGGGGCACTGACGAGACGCATGCAGGGCGGGAAGGGAATCGCTACGCAGTCTGTACAAAAGTTACTCTTAAGTAGTTTGGGGAATAATCTTTTCTGGCTGCCTACAGGAGGGTGTAGGAAGCATAACTTTTGGACGACTCGTGTCAAATCGATTAAAAATTATTATCGGAATGCTGGCGTCGAGAGCTATCAATTGGTATATATATGGGTCCGATCGGAGGGGGGGGGGTCCGGGGTGGTCCAGAGTTCTTTGGACCCCCCTCCAAGAATTTACTGGGCCACTCCTACGACATTTTTAATATCATTGAAATCCTCGGCTCAAGCCCAGTCGATTGGCACCCTTTTTGAGCAAATTGGGTTAAGGGGGGGGGGCTATGGACACGTCCAAAAGTCAGAGGCACACGCGCTCGGGTGCAGGCAGCGGGGTGAGTCAAGCCAATGAAGCAGCAATTCACCCCAAACTTACAGGGTTGTGCCAGCATGAGATAGTCAGTGGAATTCTGAAGACATAGAAGCAATGTGGGACTGTGCAAGCCAGTTATGGGTGCCTGGTAGGTCACGTGTGCATGGGCGTCCGTATCTCAGCTTTTGCCCCATAACTCTGCAACGCTTCAGTTTCAGGTCTTGATGAGTATGCAGATGGATGCCTATTTGAAAAAGGAGCAGATTGGTACCCTTTTTGTTTGGGTGGGGGCACTGGAAGGGTGGGTTAGGGGGGTCCACCCCAAAAAGTACACGTGCCTTCCAAATATAATGAGCACCCTCCTGCTGCCTAGCTTTATATAACTTCTTTTTTGTGAAACCATTCCTCAATTTGCGGTACAAAATAGAGCCACTCTCTTGCTATGCCTGCAGCCACTTTGCGGATTTAATGCTTGCAACCATACAAGAGCAAACATGGCAGTGCAAGGTAGTATTAAGTCAGCAAGGCACCTTGTCACTGCACACTCTGCAGGGGCCAGTCTCTGTTTCCCCTTCAGTCCATGCAGTCCACGCCGCTGCAGCGCCAACGCTTCCAGCACCAGCAGCAGCAGCAGCAGCAGCAGCGCCAGCACACACAGCAGCAGCAGCAGCAGCAGGTGAGCACTGCTCATAAACAGGTCCTCATATATCTTGGGTAGACCGATGTGTGCCTAAAACACAGCCAGTAGACAGCAGGTGTCATGTACAGTCCTACAGTACAGTCCTACGCAGAAGCATGTGTCGTGTGTCGCACAGCGGCTATTGTAACTGAGGCAAATAGTGATTCTAAATGCGGTGTTTAGCACACTCGTGCCAGACTGACTGGCTTCCTTCAAAGTACGTGCACAGTGCATTAAAAGCACGCACTATATGTCATTGATGGACTCGCTCAACCCTGCACGTGCGTGGAAACCCGTACACAAATTATTGCACACATAACCCTACCCAGAACCCATAACCCTACACATTTGTGTACCCCTTCCTACACACCATGCACGCACAGGAGGATCAAGGGGGCAGTAGTGTTCCCCCCTTGCGCCTCACACGCTCTGATGTGACGATGCTGAGGGACGGCGGTGAGTGTGGTTTGGGTGTTTGGGAGTCCACAACAACCTCTGACCACTACGCACTCTGATCATCATTACTGACCACCACCCACAACAACCACTGACCACTGCGCACTCTGATCACCACTACTGACCAGCACCCACAACAACCTCTGACCACTACGCACTCTGATCATCATTACTGACCACCACCCACAACAACCACTGACCACTGCGCACTCTGATCACCACTACTGACCAGCACCCACAACAACCTCTGACCACTACGCACTCTGATCATCATTACTGACCACCACCCACAACAACCACTGACCACTGCGCACTCTGATCACCACTACTGACCACCACCCACAACAACCACTGATAACGGTACGTGCGCATGAACCACTGCTTACTATGCAGGGGACACGGCACACGAGCACAGCGCCCTGGACGGCTCGCCTTGGGCCCCTCTTGACCCTTTCTTAGAAGGCTCCCAAGCCACAGCATTGCCAGGCGAGGGATGGAGGGGTGCACGTGTGAAGGCACGGCACCAGCCCTCCCCACCGCCCCCACTTCCTACCCAGGGCCCGCAGCAGCACAGTGTTCACCTCCACCCCCACTATACCCACCACTACCAGCACCAGCAGCAGCACCAGCAGCGCCGCAACAGCTCGCAGCTGACTGCGGCGCTGCAGTCGCCTGGAGAGTTTGGGCACGGTGAGTGTGCGATGGATGACGCATGCGGTATGTGTGTCGTGGATGATGCTCGCGGTGCGTGTGCGTGCAAGGTTGCTGTGAGGCGAGCATGCAGCTGAGAGCTGGTTGTGTGGCATTGGAGATAGTCTCAGTGAGTGAGTGAGTGAGTGAGTGAGTGAGTGAGTGAGTGAGTGAGTGAGCGAGTGAGTGAGTGAGTGAGTGTGTGTGTGTGTGTGTTGTGACAGATAAAGGATAACCTGCATGACATGCGTGAAGCGTATGTGATGCTCGCTGTGGCGAATTAGGGCTGCACTGCACACACAACTCCAAACATCCACGCGCGCACGCACGCAGGTGATGCCCCCACCACTGAGAGTCCCAGTGCCTCTGCCCTCAGCAGCCCCTACCATCTGGACAGTAGCAATATGGGCCTACGGATGCAGCAGCAGCACGAGCACTTGCAGTCGCTGGAGGGATTTGGTAGCTTGAATATGCAGGTGTTTGTGCCTGAGGTGCTTGTAAAACGGTTGGGTGGGGAAAGGCTTGGGGGGTTTGTAGGTGTAAGGAAACAGGTGTTTGAATGAGGTAGCCGGGTCTTGAGCCCGTGCTGGGCTACTATTAATATCATAGCTGCAGGCAGCTATTATATAAAAAGTAGCCCAGGACTACCTCAAAAATCTAAATAGTCTGGAGAGTCTGTTATGTCTGTTAGGTGATATGAGGAAAAGGAGGTTCCGTTACAGAAGGTGCATGCAGGAAGAGGATCGCTGTCGTGCAGGGTCAGCGTTTTGTAAGGCACTCTATCTTTAGCTGTGCAAGATATTCATGTTGCAGCACCAGAAGGATCAGGTGCTGTTTGACCCTGGATCTGGCATGCACAAGGCGCGCGCGTTCCGCTGAACACACACAGCACGCGCATGCTTACGTGCACACATGCAAACACATATACACATATTCATGCGCACGCATACATACACATGCACTAACACTCCTGCAAAGACACGTACACAGGTTCAGGGAGATGAGGACAATTTGGGGAGAGGCAGCAGAGGCAGCGGCAACGGGTACTTTGGCAGGTCTAGGGGCGTGTCCGAAGGTTACCGGAGATCGTCAGAGAGAGAGCCGGCATCAATGGCAGCTACACCGGGCACGCCCTCTGGTCAATCCTCCTTGCAAGGATCTGCAGGTGTGTGCGGGGTACTTTGCACGGCCCTATTGCGTGTGCGTGTGCATGTGCATGTGTGTGGGTGTGGGTGTAGGTGTTGGTGCAAGTGAGTGCACACATGCGTATGGTGTCTTGCACGGGCCTACTATGTGTGGTGTATTTGTAGATGTACAGATAATTCCAGCATCTGCACCTCCCCCTTTCCCTCACCCTCCCCTCCTCATACAGACAATCACGTACAAAATGTATACTCTATACACACCTGCACATACATGCATGTACATACACTCTACTTAACACACACAATTCCTTCCCCCTCCTGCTTCGCACCCCACACACGCCCACACACACATACGCACACACATTACAAGTACACGAGCATAACTTGCGTACGCATACACCCCAGGTCTGGGCAGGACTACGACAGTGCCGAGTAAGAGCGTCAAGAAGCAGCCACGGTACGATGGTGGGCACAGCAGAAGGGGACCCTGAGCTTGCACAGGCCATTCTTTGTTACTTCATCGCATTCACACCAACGCATTAAGCTACGGTAACAGGGCTGTAAACAAATGCAAAGCCCATTTTTTGTTGTTATAGGCCTTTTGTTTTTCATCGCATTCACACCAACGCATTAAGCTACGGTAACAGGGCTGTGAAAAAAAGCAAAGTTCATAATTTGTTAGGTCAATACTTTAGGCCGGCCTTAGTTTTTCCATTCCTTATCCTGGCACTTGTCGGAACATGCACAAGTAAGTGCACACGACTGTAAATAACCAAAAGACACACACACACATGCACCCACACATGCGCACACACACACCAGGGGCTGGGGATGGGGATGGGAGGCATTTCCTATGGCTGGCAGGGTGGGAACAGGATCGGGTGCTGCAGCAGCAGCAGGAGCTCTAGAGGCAACTGCAGGAGGTGGGTGTCTGGAGGCACGCAATGCAATGTACGTGAGAGCAAGGATTAGGATGTGAGTAATCAAAATCAAAATAGACGTAGGAATACAACAAGGAAACACAGTCATTATTTTGTTCAGAATGGAATAGGGAAAAGACGAGTGAGAGGGTTTTGCTTGAAAACACAAACTTAGGGGTGCACTTGGATATGATTACTGACAAGTGTTCACATTCCATGCACGCACATAGACACATACTGCATCGCACACCCCCACGTGCGCTTGCGTCTTTGCACATACCATTATGCATGGAGCGCATTTAGATTACAAACACATGCAATTGTATCTACATAGTCACCACCACACGTTCCACATGTGCGTGGGCATGCCCCTGAATAGTACGCACACACTTCCACGCATGCAACACATACACAGGACAGCTGCACGCCTTGTATACGCACTCGCACTCTAACTCACATACACGCACTCACACTCCCACTCACATACACGCACTCACATACTCACCTGTTTACACACACACATTCTGTGCAGATGTTGACGATGTCGAAGGTCAGGGAGGGGGCGGGGCAGAATCGCATGATGGGGCCTCAGAGCCAAGCACTGCGGAGGGGGGAGGGGCTCACTCTCATGGTAAGTGCAAAGAAGAAGATTCCTGTCCAGTGTGGAGACAAAACAAACACTCCCCGTCTGCAACAGAGGAAAATTCTCATGGTAAGTGGAAAGAAAAAGATTGCTATTTTCTATGCAGGATCCTAATTTGTAAACTCCTTCACCACAAAAGGAAAGGGGGTGGGAAAACAAGGGTTGGTCAGAACCCCAAGTGTGCGCAATATATGGCTTTGATGTTTGTACGGTGTTGTGCATTATTAAAGTGCTATTTGATGCTTGCAATATAATGGTGGAAATCTCCACGCGCAGAACTGTACAGACTATGTTTACATTGAAACAATGAGGAATGATTTTAATGCAGCCAAGGTGCGGGTATTGTTGCTTCGGCACACAACTTCCCTGATTCTCATTAAGTGGCCTATATGACTGTAGTTTCAACAAGGGGGGCTTTCATGTGCTGGCATGTAAGCGCTCCTTTACGCTGGATGTGTTACGTACGCTGGATGTGTTACGCCGGACGTGCTTGCTCTTTCCCCCACTACCAAAGCAGCCTTTGTTTTCTGTTCTATTTCCAACGCATGCATATCTTTGTGTTGCTCGATATGGGGCCGATGGGAGTCATGCACTTGCAATGAGGATCGAGGCTACAAATGTTCTATTTTCACAAATTGTGTGACCAAAACAGATAGTGAACATCCACCCTGGACGAATTGTCTGATGAAAGCGTCTAAACTTGTATCTTCAATCAGCAATTTGCTTATTGAACAGGCTGGAAGTGCTGCCTTTTCAAAGTGGTAGTTGTTGTATTCTGTCACGGTTCCTAGTCCTGCCACTACGGCTTAAAACCAGCGCCTCATGCCCCTCTGTCCTTGCCTGTACCCCGGTGTAAGTCATTGCACCCGTGTGCGTGTGCGTGTGTGCGTGTGTGTGTCCATAGAATGACAAGCAGTGAACAAGCTTGTGTATAGCTACAACAGCAGGGAAGCAAAAAATCTACGCAGGCAGTGAAAATCACTCCCTTATCAGGAGGCGCCATAAATAATACTAGACATCATGTCCTATTTTTGGGGTGGACCCCCCTGACCCACCACCCACCCCCTAACCCCCCCTTCCAGTGCCCCCACCCAAACAAAAAGGGTACCAATTTGCTCTTTTTTCAAATATGCATCCATCTGCATACTCATCAAGACCTGAAACTGAGTGTTGCAGAGTTATGGGGCAAGAACTGAGATACGGACGCCCATGCACACATGACCTACCAGGCACCCATAACTGGCTTGCACAGTCCCACATTGCTTCCAATTCTTCAAAATTTCACTGACTATCTCGTGCTGGCTAAATCTTGTAAGTTTGGGGTGAATTGCTTCTTCATTGGGTTCACGCACCCCGCGGCCTGCACCCAAGCGCGTGTGCCTCTGACTCTTGGACATGTCCACAGACCCCCCCCTTAACCCAATTTGCTCAAAAAGGGTGCCAATCGACTGGGCTTGAGCTGAGTATTCCGATGATATTTAAAATTTCGTAGGAGTGGCCCAGTAAATTTTTGGAGGGGGGTCAAAAAAACTCTGGACCACCCCAGACCACCCCCCCCACACACACACCCCCTCCGATTGGACCCATATATATACCAATCGATAGCTCTTAACGCCAGGATTCCGTATATCTCATTTTTACCCGAATTTGTACATGACGTCCCAAAATTACACTTTCTGGCGCTTCCTGCCCTTATTAAGGAAAAGGAGCCACTTTGGTACCGGGTGAAGGACTCATATATGTACTGCCTGCGTATCAAAGCCAGGCAGCCCATATTAACTTTATGCACTTTGCAACACACTGTGTGCGAGGGACCGCCGATCGATCCCCTTCATCAAGTCCAAAGCCGTACAACACGGTCTCTGTAAATGCAGCCCTTCCTTTCTGCATGAAATGCTGCTAAGGAGTTAGATGCAAGCAGTGATCCATCATGTGTCTTCTTGGACTTGCGGCCTCTGTATGGAACACACACACACAAGCACACACACACATACCTTATACACACACACGCAAACTAACACACACTCACACAACGCACACACTTACACACAACACGCGACACATACACATACACATACAGGGACACTGGTGTGGCCACAGACGACAAGCAGGCCTGGCAGATTCCGGAGAGAGGCCCGCAGCAGTGGCTACCTGTTTGTGCCGTCTGCGCAACAAATGGTCTTGGGTGCACCTTCATATGGCCGTGGGCCTGCCGTGGTCTCCCCAGCAGCTATACTGGTAGGCCGCTTGTTCAATTTCGCATTCATTACGTTTGAGTGGTCGTCAAAGGCTGAGTTTCTTCACTGCAATGCCTCGTCAGTGGTCGCAGGCTTTTCTTTGGGCATTCATGTTCAGTTGTTGTAGTGCTGCACGCTTCCAAATCACACCTTGGAGCCTTAAAGTTCGCTTGTCTGCTTACGTTTCCGATTGGCAAGCAAGGGACTGCTTTATTTACCAAACTCTTTTTTAGTTGCAGGCAGCAATTTCAACCTTTGCTAGTTTAAGGGGCTGTTGCAGGGTGTAAGGAATCTCACCTAAAGGCAGACGATTTGTATGTACCATGGATCTTGACCCCGCCGCCCACTTCAAAAATTATTATTGTCATAATTCCCTTTTTCTTTCCTTCTGGCACATGTAGTATTCGTTTACACACGTGTACACAGGCGCACACACGCACATACACACACATACACACACGCACACACGCACGTACAAACGCGCATGCACATACACGCACAAATTTACAGGGCCGTAGGTACTCAATGCAGCAGCATCAACAGCGACAGCAGCAGCAGCAGCAGCAGCAGCAGCAGCAGCGCAACCACCACCAACAAAATCCCGGCACCTACCCTTCTCCAGATGTAAGCCCTGGGGCGCACACACGCTCCTCTCAAGTGAGGGGCAGCATTGCAGCAGCAGCAACAGCAGAATGGGAGGCAGTGCCGCAGAGAAGGGTGAGTTTGTGAGTGCCTGTACTAGGGTGCACACACTGTACTATCTCGCAAAGCCTGTCTGCTTTTTTGGGGGCCTTTTGCGAGGATCGTAAAGTGGCTACGCCAAGGGCGCAATCATTGCATTATCCTACCGAGCACCACACATGCTGCTCCCTTTGTCCAGGATGGAACAAACCAAGGCCAAGGGAGCGGCACCAACACTGATGGCCATTTGATTGGGAGATTTGGAGACGGGCAGTTACTTCAAACTGGGGATAATAGGGGGCAGAGGAGTGCCGTTGCACCCATAGTTCGTTCTGACAGACAACAACAATCTAGCCTGAGACCGCGATCTTTGTAGGGCACAGGATCATGCAGGGTCACTCATAACAAGGTTCGTCTATAAAACGTTTCTGTGTTCAGTCACCATAAGCACTATGCATATATTACGAACTGAAGCCAGCTACTTCTGTAGACCATTTTTATTGGCTGGGTAATTTATTATAAGATTGTAATGTGTGTGCTTAGATGATGAGGGTAAGGGTAAGGGTTACACAGCTATATCCGCCAGCGAGGGCAGTTGAGCTATAGCAAAAAAAAGGCAGCTTCAAGAAGAGAAGGAGGCCAGACTGAACAAGACACCAGAAAAA
>Ga0307968_1000995_pt1:2500-22304 | contig 22304 bp, 18 predicted proteins | sample OrgLakmetagen650_FD_201834 | JGI IMG/M metagenome (GOLD analysis project Ga0307968, IMG submission 201834) | Saline water microbial communities from Organic Lake, Antarctica - #650 | ecosystem: Environmental > Aquatic > Non-marine Saline and Alkaline > Saline | place: Antarctica...
TAGCTTTGGGTAGAGAGAGAGAGAGAGATAGAATGGGGAGCAAAGGCTGCCAACACCACTCTCCGAGCTCTGCGTGCGCACTCAGGCCTCCACACCACCTCCCTGCCCTGCCCCACCCCACCCTCTCTGTGTGTGAGTGTTTTTCTCATCTAATGCTGACTCATGCAAAACGTGTTCACCCCATCATTGCTGTGCACCTGTCCTCTTCCCTGCCCCATCTCGACCTCTGCGTGTGTGTCTTTGAGCTGCCCATCTTGTGCTGATACCTACTGCCGTGCGCGTGTGATTAATACCCTGACCCCAAACCTGAGCCCGAAAGCATTCGAGAAGCGTATGCAACTGTCGGCCGAAAAAGAACGACCGCACACCTCCTTATCCCTGGTAGCCCCCGTATGCACCCCAAGGCATGGCAGGAGGAGGGACCATGGGGGGGGGCATGGCTGAGAGAGGGGGGGCCATCTGTGTTTGTGTGTGTGTGTGAGTCTCTGTGCGTGTGTGCGTGTGTGCGTGCGTGCATGTGTGTGAGTGTATGTGTGTGTGAATGTGTGTGTATGTGTGTGGTGGGGGTGGGTGGGTGAGGAGGCAATTTTATTGCAAGCACGTGCGCACTGGCATTACTGCACTTCGTCACACACATACGCGTAACGGATTTGTGCATCAAAAAAGGAAATGACTGCGGTCTGCGCGTTTGCGCATAATATTTGAGTGTGCGATGTCATGAACAATTCATCCTGCGCACCTGAATGCTGAAAAAAAAACGCAGCATTTGTATGTAACATAAAGGTTGGCCAAATCGTATACCTATATGCAGTGACTGTATATTTGGTGATTTGCCTGCCAAAAATACTGTGTATACACCATATATACATGGTTCTGGCCAACCCTGGACATAACACATCACAGCGTAGAATATGTCATATCCTTACCGGAACGGACCGGGGCAGGTGCATGTGTGTGTATGCGTATATATTATGCGTGAAAAAACACGTCATACATCCTGCACCGGACCGGGGAGGGTGCATGTGTGTATGTGTGCGTATAATGTGCATTTTAACACGTCATGCATCCCATACCTGAGCAGGTGCGGGTGCAGCCATGCTTGGTGGGCCAGGGGCTTGAGCAAGATTGGCAGCTCCAGGGCCTAAGCAGCAGAGTGTGTATGTGAGCGTGATGGTGGACGCAAGCGGGTAAGTTAATCAAAGTAGTAGAGTGTGTATGTGAGCGTGATGGTATACGCAAGCGGGTAAGTTAATAAAAGTAGCAGAACGTGTAAGTAAGCGCTATGGGAGTACTAAGCGTGTGCATGCGAGCGTAAACGTGAGCGTATACGTGTGCGAATGAGTGGGCAAGTTGTAAATGTAAGCGTGAGCGACTACTTGCAAAAACACACGCAGGATCTCCATCAGACTATATTACTTTCAAAAATACCTCACTGACTCTTCAATCCAAGCCTGCACCCTCCTATTTTCTGCTACTTCTTCCTGGCACTGCCGTCTTTTGCATTTCCTTACCACCACTCAGCCAACAAAATATCATTTCAACTGATGGGCAGGCACACTCACCATGGTAAGTGGAGGTGACAGTGAGGGGGTAGCCGCGGTAGGCCCAGCCATTCATAGCCTGCCAAAGAGCAGAAGTGTGTGTGTTTGTGTGTGTGCGCGTGTGTGCGCGTGCAGCTAAAATGGCATGCATGGTATTGTGTTGAGAATGTGTTTGGTGCATTCCTTGCTGTATGCAAGCACACTCTTCGGTGTGTGTGTGTGTGTGTTTGTGTGTGTATGTGTGTGTGTGTGCGTGTGTGTGTGTGTGTGTGTGCGCGCGTGTGAGCGGATGGAGGCATGCTGGGTTCAAGGTGCAAGCACAGGTGCTGAACATGTCCATTATGAATTTACATGTGACCCACATTCACATTCACACCCACGTCCACATCCGCACACGTGAACAGGGCATGCGACGCACACACACACACACACAAACATTCACTCAAACACGCACACACACACACACACCTGCACAGAGCGTGAGGCGGTACCAGGGTCCGCGTAAGAGATGTGTGCTACACCGGGGCCTTGCATCACGATGCCCATGGTTCCTACAGTCAGCAACAAACGGACACACACGCACACTTTCGCCGTGCATGGTCCGCTGCATGCGCATCTTGCGCAGCAAAAGGAAAACACGCTTTTGCCGTGCGTCAGCTGCGTGCGTTTTGCGCGCAGCAAATGCTTTTTTTGCTGTGGGGACGCGTGGTGCAGCAGACACACATAAGTGGTGTGATGACATGGAAGCATCAGGCAGGCAAGCAGAGACGCTTTGCAGTGGCTCATTCTCCTGAATCAATGTGGCGAGAGGCTCGTTTTCTGGAATCATTTGTGGCAAGAGGCTCCTTTTCCTGAATCAATGTGGCGAGTGTTTTTCACTGCCTTCATGATTTTTCTTTGTTTCTTTTGCAAGTTTTCAGTGAAATGCCGGCGACGCTTGTGCATCCCTTGCACGCATCGCATCATGATGTACAGCCACTGATCGAGAGGACCTAATAACTGATTATGCACCATTATGTTTGGGGGAGGTGCACGGGCATAACTGATTATGCACCATTATGTTTGGGGGGGGTGCACGGGCAGAACTGATTATGCACCATTATGTTTGGGGGGGGGTTGCACGGGCTTAAAGTTAAAAAGGCACAACAGGCTGACCTGTCAGGAGAAGGAACTGACGATATACGTTTCAGCTCCTAGCCTGGAGTCTAGTGTACGCCTGCATCAGCCTCTTGTTATACAAAGCTGGAACCTTGCGCACCTTACCCAATAGTTTCACCTTCCCCCAGATTAAACTCAAGCGCGTACTTCTTGAAGCCTGCCCAGCTTTAGAACCCTCAGCACACATCGGAAAGAGGAACAGACAGAAAAAGCTACAAAACTGCACGGCCAGCCCACCTTCAAAATATGGGAACACCTCACGTGGAACACAAGGAATTTGCTGCAAAATTGCACAGCCCGCCCGCCACCAAAAGGGGCAAGTGCCTTGATATAGAACACGGGGAGCTGCAAGGTTGCACAGCCAGCCTTACCTCCAAAAGGGGAAAACAGCTCGTACAGCTGTAACCGGTCAACGTCTGGCGTCAGGCCCTTGACAATGATATCTGTGTGAGGCATTGGGAGCAGAGCGGCAGTTAACAGGTGGCTTTTGGCCTTTGACTGCAACTGGCAAGTGAGGAGTATCAGTGGTAGTAGGAGTTGACAAGAAGCTTTCTTAAAAAGAGCATGCCAACCTCTGTTTTCCCTCGCCAGAACCCACATACACCCACAATCAATCACACACACACACATGTGCCCATGCACGCACTCACTGCATATACACATATACACACATACACACAATGACAAGCTTACATACATCTCTTCCCATGCATCCTCTTCGAACTCACTGTTAGGGCCAGTTGCAGGTGCTGCTGGTGCTGGAGCTGGGGCAGGGGCAGGTGCCCCAGGCCATCCAGAAAACGGAGGCTGACCGGGCCACTGAGGCTGGCCGCCTGCGTGTGTATGTGTGTGTGTGTGGGGGGGAATGAGCGCGTTTGTGCGTGTGCACGCGTGTGTATTTGTGTGTGTGTATCTACGTGAGTCTTCTTTGTGCATTGTGCGTAGTGCGTCAGGGAGATTGCATGAGCCAAGGGTTGACATGAACTAACGGTCGAGAAGGTCACATGAACGTACGGCCTACTGGGCTGCAACCTCAGGGAACTGACCATCCCTGCACGTGCCCGCTGTGCCCGCTGTGGCTGTTAGCAGCTGCTGAGCTGCAGTCACAGGGAACTGACCATCCCTGCACGCTACCTGCTGTGATTACGATGCCTACTGGGCTGCAACCTCAGGGAACTGGCCATCCTTAAACGGCTGCAATACCTACTGGGCTACATTTACAGGTAGATGGCCATCCCTGCATGTGACATGCTGGGCTGCAAGCACAGAGGACTGACCGTCCCTGCGCGTACTGCCTGCTGCGGCTACCTGCTGTGGCTACAATACCTCCTGGGCTGCGAGTAACTGCAGAGCTACAATAACAGGAAGGTGTGCATTCCTGCGCGTACCTCCTTGACCCTGGCCAGGCATGATGATCATAGGGGCCGACCCTGCGCACATAAATGTGCGTCGGTACATGTGTGAGGAAGTGTGTGTACGTGTGTCTGTATTCATGTGTGTGTGTGCGCGCGTTTGACTGCTTTTGCTGACCACGCAGTAGAGGAAAAGAACCTAGTGCGTGCCATATACTCATTGCGCAGTGCATTCCTAGGGCGATTCATTACATTGTTCTGGCAGTCATGCATGAGCCCTGATGCATGTGCTTTTTGGAGCATCTGTTGCAACGTTGAATAGCGTTTGCAGGTACTACCACACCAACTGTTAGGCCATTGCAAAGATGACAGTGCAGCTCCATTTGTCTCCATTTGTTTCAGCGTTCAGACAACTCAGTATAAGGAACAGATGACCCCTCTACAAAAGAAAAACAGCGGGGCAGAAGCAGCACAAGTGTACACACGTACACGTACGCAAACACATACAACGCACAAATCACAGAGGAGTAAGCCCCTTACCGTTCATGGGCATCATGTTGTCTGGTCCATGCTGACCACCACGGCTCTGTGTTGGTGAGACGCAAAGTAGCATGTCAATTTTGTAAAAGAGAGGGCACATATGCATGAATATGCGTGTGTGTGTGCGTGTGTGTGCGTGTGTGTGTACATGTGTGTGCATGAGCGTGTGCTTGTGTGCATGTGTGCGTTACACATTCTCACCATACGCGGTTGGCAGGCCACAAAAATGAAGGGCACAAAGATGCTAAAGTATTCGATCAAAAGCACAATCCGGCCTGCCTACTGAGCAGGCAGTGCAGCGCTAACCCAGTGTGTGTATGTGCGTGTGTACATACAAAGCCTGGACGTACAGCATCTCTTTATACTTCTACCTGAGGGTACGGGGCAAAGCGGGGGCTTCCTCTTCCAGGGCCACCTTGGTTTTGGTACTTGCTGGTCTACAAATACGTACAGGTGCAGGTAATTGGGTGACAGGCCATTTAAAGAGTGCCAGTAAAACATTTGAGTGCTTGCTATTCGCTTGGCATATGTTTATGCAAATGTGTGTGGGTACCCCACACAGATGAGTCCTAAACCTGCCCCCACCCCTCAATGCTCGTCTCAAATCCTGCAGCCTGAGCCTCAAGTTTCTTATCTACTTTAACAACATTACTGTTAGACACAGAAGGGCAAGTTCAGAACCATTATTTCGTTGTATGTGCCAGGTGCATTATCATTCCTCGCACTCGACAAGTGGTGCAGAAACGGTCACTGACAGTTGCGATCGGATTGCGCTCATGCACTGAAAGGTTGTTTCAGCAATGAGACAAGCAGACTGATATTTTTAGGTCGTCGCTTGACTTCTGAACAGATGTGTGTTTGATGCTCACAAGGAAGGCAGACAAGGCAGACAGACCTGTTTTTCAACATAGGAGAGAAGACAGGCAGCAAGGGAGAGAAGGACAAGAGACATGGTTAGAAAAATTGCAAGTGGGAGTGAGCACTTTATACTTTAACAGGTAAAGCGCAGCAGGACGCATAAGCCCTCAAATTCACCCATGTACAAGTATAGCAGGAACAGTAAGTTCCTAAGGTTCTTTTTGCCATCGTACCATAAACTCTGCCCTACGCTGAAGACGGGTAAACCCTCACAGCTTATAACCTTGTAGGTCCTACCGCCACTCACCACTTTGCGTTGCTTCTCTTCTGGTGAATCCGCGTACTTGACCACCATGGGGATGGACTCCCCCGCAGGCACAATTGCATTCAGAGCATCACGAGCAGCCCTGGCCTGTGGGTAAGAGGGAATGCTTAATGTTGGCGAGAAGGAATGCTTTATTGTGGATAAGAGCAGAAGTAACAGAACTGCCATACGATTTCTGGGAGTGGAACAGGAAGAGTGACCAATGACCTCTGAACCTCAAGCATCGTCCATTGGGCAGGTGGGCACTTTTAACGTTTGGAAGGAGAGGGTTGGAAAAAGGACAAGCATTCAGAAAATGAAGAACGAAGTGTCACCACTTAACCAAGCCCTTGAGCGCTAGTTTGTGAACAGGAACACGACTCATGTTTGTGAGGAAAGGAAACAAACAAAACAAGTCAAATGTTCATCGAGGCCCTTTAACTGTGGACAGGTGAGAGCTTTGCAAACACGGAGGATGTTGAGATTTAATCCATAAAGGGGTGACAAAGGAATAAAGTAATATAGCTAGAAGGGGTGCTTCTTTTTTTATTCGTCCCGTGCCGAAGCCCCCCCAGACAGCGCCGACAAGATTTTCACCCAATTTGGAGCGACCTGCACCTCACTTGAGTGCAAACCTGCAACACTGGGCTTTGTCAATAATTTGGCATTCTGGGGAGCCGCGTGAGGCTCGGCGCCTAATTTGCACCCAGTTTGGCTGTAAAATCGATTCTCTTGCCCAACGAGTATTGCACTGCCAACAAATTCTCATTTGAGTCGCAGCAGGCTGGTTGCAGGCTGAAAGTTCAGGGACAATGACATTTAAAGGGCACCCATTGGTGCAATATGTGAGCAATACGTGTCTGTTTTTGACCCCTGGCACAGCCTGGCATCACAAATTGCCAGGCATGACAAATTGCGAGCCACCCACCGAATGTTTCAATCTACATTATCTGCGGAGCTGTAACGTAAAAATAAGCCATTTCATACATATCCTAATCCTGAACAATCTAGTGGTTGGGGAGATACGGCTAATTCAAGGGTGCTAGCACTGTATTTCTAATGGGAGGAGAAATTTGGGATTTCCCAAAAGGAACACCACTTGTGCAGGTGGGAAATCCATCATGCATGCACACACACATATGCACGCACAGACGCACACACCCCTCATGCTTCCCACACATACACGCCTCACCTCCTCGTTGGTTGACATGCGCACGAGGCCTCCCTTGCCAGGCATGCCCGGCAGGGCAGTCAGCAGCTTGGTGGTCAGAACGTTACCAAAGCGTGAGAACGTGGACTTGAGGGTGGCGTCGTTCCAACTCAAGGGCAGGTTGGTGCAGTACAGGTTGTTGATGCAGTGCTCTGCAAGGTTGTGGGGTGTTTCAGAAACTTTGCTGACCCCTGACCCCTCCATGTGGTACAAAGTGACACATGTCGATGTACGTGACTAGCAAGGTGGACGGGCGAGCAAGCTTATGAGCAAGCTCGTGTGCAACATGGTATATATGCAAGTTTGTAGCAGGATCCAGTTGTCCATGCTGCAATAAATACGTGCACGAACAGGCACACGTACGTGTGTGCATGGTACGGATGCATGCAAAGAATATGGCAACCAGTGTCATGGTCCGTGACTCATGGGAGGTGGGAATACTCAGAAAAGCGATATTGTGTATGACCTGAGGTGAGGGATTTGAAATGCGATGGCTGATGCTCATGCTGTGTGTTTCAACAGTGATGGAATAACACGTGTTGCATGAACAGACCTGTTTGGCCCGTGCCGTTTTCAGCCACAATACCCACTCTATGTTACTCACCATACTCGCAGTCCTGATCAGCAGACTTCACGATGATTGGGCGACCGCCCAGGTTCGTGTTGTGCAGTGCCCGAATGGCGGCATGGGCGGCATCCACAGAGGCCAGCTTGATGAAGGCTGGGGAGAGGACGTAAAAATGTGCACACGTTCAAACAAAGCGGTAGATGACGTGTGCAGGAGCGCATGTGGGGAAGATGTTGTGAGCGAAAGAAGCTGCAACGCTAGAACTCTCTCTCAACGTTCTTGATGCTGCCATAGCTGCTGGAAGAACTCAGCCACTCTCACCGTAGGGCACGGCTGCTGTGGGGAAGTAGCGGCAGCCCTCGATGATGGCGTACTGCCGGAACTGCGTGGGGTCAGGAGGAGTGGATGAGTGATGAGGACACAAAGCACCTCAGTCGTGCATCCGTGGAGGAGTGCATGGTGCACATGGTCAAGCCTGGCACTCACCAGAGCCTGGAAGCTGCCGATGTCATAGTCAGAGGGAAAGTTGCGGACCAAGATGTTGGCATGGGGCTGGAGGTAAATTGCCTGATCCTCAGAAGGGATGGTGTTCATCGTGAAAGTGGGTCCTGGCTTCAATCCAGATGTAAAAAATTCCGTTTAAAAGAACGCAAGAAAATGTGGCCGAAATCAAAGTGGACACAGACCGGCTGAAATTTGCCTTTGAAGTATTGAAAATTTACAATGGCTTTGAAGAGTGCTCAGCTAGCTCAATCGCTGTCAACTGGGAGTGCTAGGAAACTGGCCTCTCCTCAATCGTCCCTGTCCCGGACATCATCATCTCTACGAAGTAGCCTCGGTTTCTCGGACCGAAGCCGCTGCAGCAACTCCTTGTGAGTGTTCATCGTTTAGTGTGCAAGTGCAGCCGCACGCACGAACTGCGCAAGGACAACACCGCTCATTACTTGAATTTATTCGGAAGGCACGCGCAAATCCTGGAGTGCTGACGCACTTTTTGGAGGGGTGTGCTCACAAACGTGCTTATGTGTGTCACGCCTTTCTGCCCCCACGCTCTCTTACCCCGTCCTGCTCACAGGCTCCACCAACAGCAGTCCCAGTCAAAGCTCCCTGTGAGCCCTCTGCGCCGTACTCTGGGCAGCTCTAACGCATCAGCGGCAGGTAAACAGACACAGGGCTGCACATACACACACACACACACACACGCACACACACACACGCACACGCACACGCGCACGCGCACGCATACACGCACACACACACACACACGCACGCACGCACACACGCACGCACGCTCACACGCACACGCACACGCTGTGCCATCTATGTGAATGCCTCTCTTACAATTCACTGTTCCCCCTGTCCACTGCAGCTGTACTAGCAAGGAACTTAGAACAGTGCTGCTTTCGTAGCTAAGCATGTGCCTGACCATGTGAAATGATGCCTCACTTCACGCGTCCCCTGTCTTAAATGCAGCAATGGCAGCTGCAAAGCGCGCCCTGATCTCCCTCTCGGACAAGTCAGATCTAGAGAAGCTGGTAAAGGTATGTCTGCAGTTCAGTGTGCGTTCAACACCTAGTAGCAAATAAGCAGGGGAAAAAGCGGTCTGCCACGCCTGTGCTTGCACTTTGTCTGCACCATAGTTATATGTTTAAAAAAATTCATACGCTCCCTATCACGTTCCTCGTATAATCTTAAATGAGCTCACGAGTCTTGGCTCTGCAACTGCATGCTCACAGGGCTTGAATGGACTCGGCTACGAAATCATCTCCACAGGGGGCACCTTCTCTGCCATCGAAAAAATGGGCGTGCCTGTGAAGAAGGTGGAAGACGTCACTGGTTTCCCTGAGATGCTGGACGGTGAGGCTGCATGCACTGTACTCCAAGCCGTTTGTGTAAAAGAAAACAGACATCATGTGCTCAGCTAGTCTCGAACTCCCACCTCAGCTTCCACTCGCTTCGTATGCAGCACCACCCATTTTCATATGTCTTCTAAGCAGGTTCAGTTGTCCTGCAACTGCGGGATCTGTGCGTGCATCATTAGTCCCACTTGTTCATCCCCACACAAGTATGTTGAGCAGAATACCCTTTCCCCTTTTTGAGCTATGCTTGGGATCGTCGCTCTCCTTTCCCACCTGGAGCTCTCACTCCCACTTTCCTAGCCGTGTCAAGATGCTGCACCCACCTTCCTAACAACAAATGCTCTCTCGATGTCAGGCTGAATGAAAAATTTTCGTTGAATTTCATTTCTCAAAACCCTCAGCCCCCTCTTTGGTACGACACTAATCACTCATTCCCTCTCTCTCCCACTCTCAGGTCTCCGCTCCATAGACCCTGCCAAAAATTATCTTGATCCTTTCACCAAATGGTTACCCTTTCGCAGTTACCCTTCAGCCACCTCTGTTCTCCCTTCTACCCAACACCCTTGTTTTGGTATCACCCTCCTCTCAGGCCGTGTCAAGACCCTGCACCCTGCGGTACATGGAGGCATCTTGGCCATCCGTGACAATGCGGGCCACATGAGTGCAATTGAGCAGCACAAGATTGGCACCATTGACCTGGTAAGGCGCGCTCGTGTAAGGTAGGCGTGGGGACTCCCTTCCAGCAGCAGGAAGCTACAAGACACGCGCGCGCACACATACACACACTGACACACACAGAAACGCTCACACTCACATACATGGACGGCAAAAGATAGGCTGGGTTAACACCAACAGGGAGCCTTCCAAAATGTGACTACTTTTACACTTTTCAACATTCGTGCCAAGCCACTACTATAATCATCCTTTTGTTGCACCCTTGACTTGTGCTGCCTGAAATTTATCCTTTCCTCATTGTCGTTCACAGGTGGTGGTCAACTTGTACCCTTTCCGCAGCACCGTCACCGCCACCCCCCCCCCTGCGTTTGACCATGGTGTGGAGAACATCGACATTGGAGGCCCTGCCATGATCCGCGCAGCTGCAAAGAACATGGGAGACGTGACGGTGAGTTCTTGCATTGAATTTGTAAACTAACCAGTGGAGTGTGTGCCATGATTCGTGCAGCTGCCAAACACATGTGAGACGTGGCATGACGTGTGTATCATGAATGCATATCGTCAAGCTAGCAAGTAAACGGCCATGTCCAGTTGCAACAAAGAGCATGAGACCTAAAAAATAATATGTATGCGCACAGTGATTTTATTTGAGAAATAAGAAATAAGCAAAGGAAGGGAGCAGTGCCTTACCTGTCAAACAAACGCTGCTGCACACGCTTGCAGAACGCTGGCAGTTGATCCTTCTGACCACGATGCCCTCGTAGACCCTTCTTGTTGTAAACTGTAAATTATGTTTTGGAATTTACACATATACGCTTAACCACGCTTACAGGTAGCGGTAAATCCTTCTGACTGTGACCTGGTGTTCATTCCATGCAACACACATAGGTGGCAGTGGATCCTTTTGACTATGACGCGGTGTTGGTCCACGCCGCCCCTGGTGCTGATGCAGCTTTCATTCCATGCAACACACATAGGTGGCAGTGGATCCTTCTGACTATGACGCGATGTTGGCCCACGCCGCCCCTGGTGCTGATGCAGCTTTCAATCCATACAACACACATAGGTGGCAGTGGATCCTTTTGACTATGACGCGATGTTGGCCCACGCCGCCCCTGGTGCTGATGCAGCTTTCATTCCATACAACACACATAGGTGGCAGTGGATCCTTCTGACTATGACGCTGTGTTGGCCCACGCCGCCCCTGGTGCTGATGCAGCTGCCGCCGCCGCCTTCAGAAAGCGTCTGGCATGGAAAGCCTTCCAGGTGTGCGCTTGCGTCTGTAAGCGTGACTATTAATGGGTACATTGTCCTCGTTATGACGCATGCACGTGTGTTAGTACTAGTATGTACTTGATGCCTAAAGTATAAGAGCTACGAGCTATGTTCTGAGTTGAGCACTGGCAGGGCAAGTAATCACACCATAAGGAATTGGCTAGGGCCTGTTGGGTCTTTGGCGTTCCTAAGGCTCGCCACAACTTGCCAAGGTTAAGCTCGGGGTTTAAAGCTGTTGCCTAGGGCCTCTTGTAACCACGCCTGCTGCTGTAGCATTTTGCTCTAATTCCCCCTCTTTGCACGCGCAAGTGCTATGCTATGACATTCAAGCTTGCCCTTTCATTGTTCAACCAAGTGAACGCCCTCATGCTCAACACTGTGGTGTAAAATTTGTGCTCTACAAGCTCACGCGCACCACTGTGGCTACTATGCGCAGAACTACAGCTTGTCACATGTTTATAATTTATAATTCATCAAGCACCCTCCCTATCTCTTGCATTCCCCTGTGGATGTTTAAGTGGATTCGTTTTCCAGACTTATTTATTGTTACAATGTTGTTTACATACGCATTATTTCAGTATCGCCACATGTGCTTGCTTGCAGCTTTGCTCCTCTTATGATGCTCAATTGGCAATGAGTTGCCCAGTTATTTGATGTTTTTTCATGTAACCATCTCACTTCGCTTGCTGTACTGCATCTCGTTAATGCTTAAGCTGTAATTTGAATAAAGGCGTATGAACACGTACCCATCACCCTTTGCTTGCAGCACTGCTCCTCTTATGACGCCCAAGTGGCTGAGTGGCTGTGGAGCAATGTTGGTGAGGGCCCCCCTCCAATGATGACCGTGCCTATGGTGTTAGGAACTCCCCTACGCTACGGAGAGAATCCTCACCAGGTATGTAAGGAGCAACAAATGTAGCACAAGTTTAGGGTCTAGTACATGTACACCCCCCCCTTTGTGCCCATGGTGCGAAGCCTCTCTCCTACGCTGCGAAGAGAGCCCCCCTCACCAGATACATCAGAAGCAACAAATGCAGTACTAGTTTAGGTCTAGCACATGCACAAATCTCGCTTTGTGCTCCGTGCTAAGTGGTAGGAACCCTCTGTGCTACCAAGAGAACTCACACCAGGTGCATCAGAGGCATGAAATGTAGCACTAATTTGAACTGGTACTACTTATTACTATGTACAAGTGTTCCTCTGTGCTTATGGTGCTTGCAACCTCCCTGCACTACAAAGAAGACTTCCTCAGGATTCATGATTCCTAGAATATGTTTTGAGAGATGGGTTAAAAATTAATCAAGGGTATGCCAGATACCAAGTGCTGGCCGCTCGCCCAGTGCTGGCCAGGTGGCTATTAAAGAGCAAGTCAATGCTGTCCCCCCTATGCGACCACATATGCACATATGGTGTGCTTGTGCGATCAGCCCTACTCCTGCATTTGGATAAATCTCTTACTGGGCAGATGGATGCAGCACATTGCATTAGCCTTGCATTACAGATTACGGCCGGTGCTTGCCAGAAAAAAAGTGCGAGGCCCTCTTAAAAGGCGACATGTGGTCGTGGCCGTGGTGCTAGGAGCACTCAGTACAATACGAAGAGGATTCCTACCAAAGCACAGTGACTGTTGCACATGTATGCAAGTAGCTCTGTTGTTTGCATGTTGCACTGTTGCACATGTGTGCATGTAGCACACAATTTTCGTGTTTGAGAAGGAAAGGAACCTACGCAAAGCAGGCTTACACTTGAGTGCAAGGCAGGGCGTACACACATTCCTGAATGGTTTTTTACGGTTGAGTATTGGGGATCAAGTTTTAACTTAATATGCGGCTCAATACACACATTGTATGCACACAGGCAGCTGCCTCTTACACCAACAAGTACCCTGCTGGAGGGAACGGGCGCGCACCAGCGGTGCTTGCCATACACCAAATGTCAGCACACATGCTCAGAAGTACGTGGACATATATATGCATGCACACAGGCGGCTGCCTTCTACACTGACCAATCCTTGCGGGAAGCAGGCTCGGGCGGCGTTGCTCAAGCTACGGTGCACCATGGCAAGGAAATGTCGTACAACAACTTCTTGGTACGTGCAGTGAACGTCTCTTGCTGTTTGCTGCAGTGCTGTACATGCTTTTGGCTCGACAGGGAATAAATCTCCTTGTAATGGATGCCTTAGTTGCTCTTGCGTGTGGCCGTGTAGGGAATGAATCTCCTTGTCATGGATGCCTTAGTTGCTCTTTCTTGCGTGTTGCCATGTGGGAACAAACCTGCTTGTCATGGATGCCTAGAGTTGCTCCTACGCGTGGCCATGTTGGAAACAAAAGTCTGTTGTTTTTTTTTCGCTTTTAAGTTGCTCCTACGCGTGGCCATGTAGGGAGCAAAGGTCCTTGTCGTGAATGCTTCAAGTTGCTCTCACGTGCGGCTGTGTAGGGGCATGGCGTGAGGTGGCAAGAGCTATGAACTGCTGCCACTTCCCACCATGTCCCTATACTGGCTAGTGGCTAGAAAAAAATTTATGTGCCTGGCACGTCAAGTATTTGTCGCACAAGAAACGTTCGTCTCAATAGTGAGCACTCAAAAGATTGCTTGCACACAGCTTGCTTTCTCACCCGGTGGAGAGGGCTTCTTTTTGTCCACAAACCCCACACTGCCTACCTTCTCTGCTGTGACTAAACACTAGCACACTCGTGTACACACAACGCATACACTACCCAGACATCTGTGTTTGTGTACTTCCAGGATTCTGATGCTGCCTACCTGTGTTGCTGTGACTACTCCGAGCCTGCATGCGTCATAGTCAAGCACACAAACCCATGCGGCATCGCTGTGCGAGGGGACCTGCACGAAGCCTACCGCTTGGCTGTGCGCGCTGACCCCATATCTGCATTTGGAGGCATCGTGGCTTTCAACCGGGAGGTGGATGCAGGTGGGTCGGTTGCCATTGTGGTTAGGCCAGAACTGTGAACCTGCACCCCTCCTATAAATTTGTCGCTTAAATTTCGTGCGGCACACCCAAGCACGATTCTGGCTGTGTGTACACATCAAGCACGTGCAAAGGCGTCCCTTATAATACCGCAACTGCGTGTTTTGTGTGTGCACATGGCATATGAGCAGGGAGATGTCAGTTGTGAGTTGATAGGAAGGTGGCGATTTTTGCACAAAAGTAGGCAGGGAGATATTAAGTTATCGATAAAAAGATGTAATAGGAACTGAGAATATGTAATGGTGACCGTGATCTTTCCACACAACACCACGCAGCCACCTTGCTCTTCCCCATGATCACCTGCGCATGAGCATCAATGATTGCATGCGCATTATTGATCACCTGTGCATGATTTTGCACGTGGTTTAAGTTAGTGCGGATTTGGGAGGTCCTGGAGTTCCAACGCGAAACTGACGATAAGACACGTACGTGCGACATGATCGTGATTGTATACTCTATCCCACCACCTTGCACACCTTGTATGCTTGTTATGTGCAGATTTGGCCAAGGAGATCAGGGAGTTCCGCAGCCCCACAGACAACGAGACTCGTATGTTCTACGAGATCGTGATCGCTCCATCGTACACCCCAGAAGGCTTGGAAGTGCTCAAAGGGAAGTCCAAGAACCTACGCATTTTAGAGGCTAAAGCCAGGCCACCTTCAGGCTTGAGTCTGCGCCAGGTGTGTGCGGGGGTGCTTGGAATACCTTGGTTGGCTGACAGCTCGCAACATAGAGTCCAGGGATCAGATGAATCAGAGGCACAAAAGCTTGGCCACCACCTAGGCGTTTGTGTCTGCAACTTGTCTGCATCCCTGTGCGCGTGAAACAAGTTGTGTGGCACATCTTGTCTGCCCTGGTCGGCGTGCGTGAGAGTGTGGCTGGGTGGGTGTGTGTGAGTGTGTGTGAGTGTGTGGGTAAGTGTGTGTGTTTCTGTATGTGTGCACGCTGTGTTTGCATCTTGTCTGCATTGTGTATGCATGGCGTCTGCATCTTGTATGTGTGTGTAAAGGGGGAGATTATTTGGGGGGGGGGTACGACGAATGTTTGATGAAGCGCAGGATTCAAATTCATTGTTTAGGCACTGTATGCTTGTATAACTGTGTGCGTTCGTGGGTAAGGTAGAAATCTTGCATTTATTTCCTTACTTTGTTTTGGTAGGCACACAAAAGGTAGGGCCACGACAAGGGGGATCGTGGTTCACGGCTTAGCATTGTACAGACACCAACGTTTGCTCTGTAAAATGATGCGGACTGAGAGAAACCAAACAGAACTGGACACATTTTTTCCAGTGTCCCATGCCCTGTGAAAAAATGAGCACGAGAATCGCTGTCTGGATCACTGAATCTCGTTTTGGAGCACCCCTGCTGCTCCACAGGGATCCATCGTGTCTCATGCTTACTGCTTTCTTTGGGCAGGTGTCAAATGACTTTCTGTGTCTCACTTTTCCGTTTGTCGCAGGTGTCAGGTGGCTGGCTATGGCAGATGGCTGATTCGTTGACTCCTGAGGGAATTACTTTTACGCCAGTGTCCGAGACGAAGCCCACACCTGAGCAGGTAGGCTTTGATTGGGGTAAACATTGGCAATTAATGGTGTGTGAGTTTGCGTGTCAATGGTGCTGTGTGTGTAAATGCTCTCGCAGCTTGTCGTCACTGCCACGCATACAATACAGTGTGTGTGTCAATGGTGCTGTGTGTGCAAATGCTCTCGCAGCCCATAGTCACTGCCACACATACACGCTTAGAGACACACACATACATACATACACATGCATATGCTATTAAGACACTACAAACACACTTACACACACGCATGCACGCACGCACGCACGCAGATGGAGGACCTAAAGGTAGCCTGGCTGGCGGTGAAGCACGTCAAGTCTAACGCTATCACCATGGTCAAGGACAAGAAGCTGCTAGGCATGGGCAGCGGGCAACCCAACCGTGTCAACTCGGTGTGTGTATATTTATATATATATATAATTTCTGCGTCAAGGACTCATTATTAGCACCTGGACTGTGATTGACTGTGATTGAGTATATGTGTGATTGAGTGAGTGTTTATTGTGTGATTGATTGTTCCGCTTCATAAGCATCGCCTCGTCCACTTGGCTCATTCTGCCTATTGCTATCACTTTAATTGACGATTCCTGCTCACACACACTCCCCCTCCCCCTCCCTTTCCACTTGCAAAACACACAACTTACACACAAACATACACACACATACACACATGGCGAATGCATACTTACAACATACACACACTGACACGTGTGCTGCTGCAGGTGCGCATTTGTATGGAGAAGGCCGGTGCGGAGGCTGAAGGATCAGTGCTTGCCTCCGACGCTTTCTTCCCCTTCTCCTGGAATGACGGTGTGGAGCTCGCCTGCAGGTCCGGAGTTAAGGCCATTGCCCACCCAGGAGGCAGCATTCGTGACCAGGTATGATTGAGGGTGCAAATGGTCTTGCATTGAGGAGGGTGGCTATTGGGCAGTTGTTGTCGGGGCCTACCAGGTGGTTAAAACACATAATATAAATGCAGTGTCTATTGTGGAGCTTGCATGCCGATTTAATGACAAGGCCTTGCCACCAGAAGGCGGCATTGGTGCTTAAACTTGAGGATCAATGAGGGTGTACAGGCATTTTTCAATGAGAAACAGCATTGAAACATCATCACACAGTCCGTCACTGCAGCATGTCATATGTGCATATGTGACGACTTGAAACCTCACACCTCCTCTTATCTAATTCCCTATCTTACCCGACACCTTACATATCGTCTATCGTACAACACAGGATGCTATTGACTGCTGCAACAAATACGGCGTGGCTCTGGTGGCAACCGGCATCAGGCATTTCAAGCACTAGTGCTTAAACCAGCCCACCGGATAGATCCAAAGTTAATGTCACGTCTTCTTTCTTTTGCTACTGTGACTCCTTGCCTTTGCTGTGGCTTTTTTATAGGCTGCAGATACCTGATCTCAAAATTACAATGACTGACCGCGTGACCTAGCTAACGTTATTGCCACGGTTCTTTTTTTTATGGATGCATTCTGGATGCATGCATATTTATTGCTGTTCGAAGCTGAAATAGCCTGAGCTTTGACTATGCTACCATCCAGGAAAAGTGGTTTTGCCTAGCAAATTATGTCAGACTCACCATACAACTCGTCGGGGAGATTTGTTGGGGAAATAACAGATTGCTGCCTGGCTGGTTCCTCCTCCTGTCTCAGCAAATGCACAAAAACAGGAAAGCGGCGAGATTTGAAGGTAGTTGAGATGAGAAACGTTGGATCTTGAAGCAGATCCTGCGAGAGTTAGTAACACTACTGGAAAGGGCGTAAACAAAAAGGTACAACGACGAACGTTGGGGGAGTACACAACGAGTGAAATTCAGTAGGACTGGACTGGAAATTTTCGTGATAACCAAGCTTAGTGAACAGAGGCATTTTAACCGCCTACAGCCGTGAGGAAGGGGTTGAATGAGAGCAGGTGGGAGGGGGGCTCAAGTTTTTATTCCGCACTCATTTCTTCAATTTATAACAGACATTGTGAAAATTTCAATTGCATGTTACTTTATGGTGACTTGCAGGTATAATGTCCCAGTTGTGTCCCCGGGAAAACAAAAAAGTGAAAAAAATCAAAACAAAACAAAACCAAAACGGATTTTATGATACAAATATAGAAGGGAAGGGGGGAACAATGCAAGCACAGCCTCCCCGTCACCGTCCCTATGACAAGCACTTGAGAGAACAGGTTGTGCACCTCTACTTTGTGATTGGAGTGTGAAGTGCTCAGCCATTGCTAGATGGTTCAGCGGACGTCCTTGCAGGAAGACTGTCCAGCGGATCATCTACAGGGTGCATCGTGCAGTCCGCGTGCCCCAGGGATGGAAGGGCTTTCTCCGCTCCCACAGAAAGCATGATGCGGTGGCTGCCCAGATGCTGGTGTCTATTGTGCAGGATGACATGCAGGTTTGACACATGCTTGCATTGCACGTCCCTTGCCATGCTTGCACGCACATCCATGGCAGGGGCGACCAGGACGCACACCTTCCGTGCTCTCCTCCTGTGTGTTGGCAGCAGCTCCTCTGCGCCTACGAGGAGGGGGGGTGTCCGCGTCTGACGGCTCAGGCCCCAGCTTTCTCTATTGCTCCATCAGCTCGGGGTTGAGCCCTGCGCCCCTTGTAAGCATTGCTGATTATAACAATCACATTTGCATTTGTTTTGTTTTCTTTTCTTTGTTTTTTTTCACTTTTTTGTTTTTCCCGGGGACACAACTGGGACATTATACCTGCAAGTCGCCATAATGGTGAATGTAACGACGCAGGTCGTAATAAATCAGAAAATACAGATTAAATCAGATACAATCAGATGTACCAAGCATCCGTGCTTGCACACGTGAGTACTTTTCGACAATCCGAGAGAATCCATCCGAGGGAATCTATCAGGAAAGTACAAATACTCAGATTTCGGGGTTGTCAGTATTCTTTTAATTCCGTCAACCGAATAGCTGAGAGGTCGTCGGTATGCCTTGCGGGATCAACTCCGTCTGCCCCATTTCCCAACGTTACAGTGAATCTCACTTCGGGTCGAAAAAAGAGAAAAAGACAAATTTGTCTTTTTCCAGTCAGTTTATAACTATTCAGTGAATGGTGAAATGGCGTAAACCGACATGAAAGGAAATGATTAAATCGGGATAATGCAAGTCGTACATACCTCGTGATATCGAAATTTCCTAGATTAATCGAATCTCATAAAAACTCTTGTCTTCGAATTCTTATCAAACAATATTACGCATATCTTGTGTTGCCTGTGCAACTTCCAATGTCCTCCTCCATGGATCCTCGGTAGCTGGGCGTGAGTCATGTTGTTCACCAAACAGAAGTAAAAAACCGCAACTGTGAAGTCAAACGGGGCATGGACGGCAACCCTGGTCTTCTGCAGCAGCAGCAGCAGCGTGAGCTGCAAACTGTAGCAACAGGATTTGCAACCATTACCCAGGTATTTTTTTGTGCGGATGACAATACGTATTGGTATACCTGATGACTGGCCTGCTATGCCTCATACCGTCCAGCTCTCAGCACCTACTTGCTACACTGCGCCTACTTGCTTGTAGGGTTCCTCCTGCCCCTCGTCTCCTCCTTTGGGGACATTTTGCAAACGGGCAGGGAAACGGAAGCAGGTGTTCTTAAGAAGGCACATGGCAGCAGGTAAAGAATACCTTTATCTAATCGATTCCGCTTTCAATATTCACGTTTGCCAGCAAATCTGCATTTCCCTCTGATCTATGCATCAGTCAGAATCCCGCGTGACCAAGATTGATGCATAGATCAGACACACACACACACACACACGCACACGCACACGCACACGCACACGCACACGCACACGCACACGCACACGCACACGCACATGCACACGCACACGCACACGCACACGCACACGCACACGCACACGCACACGCACACGCACACGC
>Ga0307968_1000997_pt1 | contig 22264 bp, 23 predicted proteins | sample OrgLakmetagen650_FD_201834 | JGI IMG/M metagenome (GOLD analysis project Ga0307968, IMG submission 201834) | Saline water microbial communities from Organic Lake, Antarctica - #650 | ecosystem: Environmental > Aquatic > Non-marine Saline and Alkaline > Saline | place: Antarctica: Organic Lake...
CCCAACATTCTTTTCAACACTGCCAACAGCCATTTCTCCGGATGTGTCAATTCCGCCAAATTTAATGTCTGATGGATTTTACGGTATCAATTCCGAAGCGGCTCCTTTCCCTTAATTAATGTGGGGAGTGGCTTTCACTGCCTGCTTATTTTTTTCATTTTCTTTTTCGTACCCAAACATCTTCTTGGAGGGTGTTGTGCACTCGTCACCGTGATACAGAAATATATTGAGAGTGGACACCACCCTTTTTTTAAATACTCATCACTGATTTGTAGATTGCCCCCCTTCACATCTTCAGTACACAGTGTGCACCTTGCCCTGCAGCCCACCTGTCATAATGACACAAAACCTCAAACCTCTGCTTTTGCAGGGTGCACCTTGGCCTCTGCCATCGCTGCAGAGCTCTCTAAAGGCAAGCCCCTGCTTGAAGCTGTGGGAGCAGCATCCCAGTATCTGCATGCAGCTCTGTGGTAGGTGTGCTGTTAGTTGTGTGTGTACAGAAGTGTGTGTGTGCTTCATATAAACCACTGCCAGGAGCTGTTGGAGAAGCATTTCAACACCGAACTGACTGTGCTGATAGACTGTGCTGATCATTATGGGTTGGTGCACCTTCCTTTCCAATTGTAAGAGGTTTATGCTCCCTTCTCTGTAAGTCCACGCAGCTTTGTGGACTGCCTTTGAATCGTGCCAGTGGTCGAGAGTTATACGTGAAAGAGTTAAAGGAAAAAAACTACGCAGGCAGTGAAAGCCACTCCCCACATTAATTAAGGAAAAGGAGCCTCTTTGGTACCGAGTACCGTAAAGCTCCTCCACCGCGAAAAGGAAGGAAAAATCGATGGGGATCAGGAGGGTTGCAGGCTTGGCCTGAAACCGGCTCCTGATGAGAGTTAGTTAAACAATACACCTGCATTCTTGAAATAAAATGATTGTGCCTTTAATTACAAAGTACACACGCGCCATGTTGCTACAGTTCTTCAAGGGTTTGTTCATGTGCGGCGCTGGCTATTGCAGGCCTGTGTGCCTTTCCTTATACAGACAGCTCTTTGGAGCTGTTTTTTGTGCGTCAAATGCGTGCCAATGTACGTTTGCTGAATCTGTGTGGGATCTTTCTTGCTCATGTCACATGAGTTGCATGAGGGGTAGATGCTGAACCCCGCAGTCTGTTGCAACAGGGTCCCACGCTAGGTATCTGCAAACACCCCTCTGACTCCCCTCTTCAAGCTCTTTCACTCTTGTGTTCCATGATGCAGGCACAGCAGAAAAGCGTGCAATGGGAGTGGGCCTCAGCGGCCCTTCGATCACTCACCCCCCTCTCAAAACTCGTTCACTATTGTGCTCCATGACGCAGGCACAGCAGAGGAGCGAGCATCGGTAGTGGGCCTCAGCGACCCTTCAACCACGGCTGGATGCTCTCTGATTGGCAAACGCACAGGTAAGTGGGTTAGTGCAATAGAGGCTGCTTCTTACAAAAGAGCTGGCCTCAAAACGTCACACCAATCTATATCACGATTGCTCATCACAGACAGCAATTGCATGTGTGAATTAGTGAATGGTGAACGTATCGAAGCACCCTGTAAGAGAGCTGCTAGTATGGCAGCAAACAACTGTGCCCAACTGTCATCTAATCTCGGCTAGTTACTCTGCTAACCAGACAAACCCATCTATGTCAGAGAACATGAGTTAGACAGTCCAGGGAAAGACAGAGCAAAAATCAAGGACCACGTGCTTGTACAAAGTACAGCCGCCTCCGTAATCTGTATGTCACACTTGAAATGATCTAAACACACTTTCTCCAGCTTTGCTCCAGGTGCCCCTCCTGCAGTGCAGAAGGCATGGACCACGAACTTGATACCCATACCAATCAACTAATGATTGCGTTTGCTTTCTGTTATATAAATGTACGTAATTGAAACACATCTGCTCTATCACACTTCAAGTACCCCTCCTACAATGCAGAAGGCATGGACTATGAACATACACCAATAATGTTTGGATTTTAGTATTTGCTTTCTGTGACACACATTTACGTAATTAAAACACACCTGCTTTATCGCGCTTCAGGTACCCCTCCTACAGTGCAGAAGGCATGGACCAGCAGAGAGCAGATGCAGGATTCGTGAGGCGCTCCCTGTGCCTGTACGCCGTCACCGACCCTGATCTCAACAAAAAACAGGGCAGGTTTGTGGCTGCGTATGCACGCGTGTCTGTGCAAGCATGCGTGCCTTCATTTATACGTTGTGTAATCTGTATCTGTCAATGTTTCAAGTCTCAAGCCTCGGCATTATGCATACTTGGTCATATGTGTTGCGTATCTGTGCGTACCTATCCTCATTTGTCTGTAAGCATGTGTGGACTACTGTGTTTGTGTTTGTATAATGCCCTTATTACGTACTCATGTGTTTGTATACTTTGTGTGGGCTACTGTGTTATGTGTTGCATATCTGTGCGTACCTATCCTCATGTGTCTGTAAGCATGTGTGGACTACTGTGTTTGTGTTGTGGAATGCCCTTATTACGTACTCATGTGTTTGTGAGCTTTGTGTGGACTACTGTGTTATGATTTGCGTATCTGTGCGTACCTACCTTCCATGTGTCTGTAAGCATGTGTGGACTACTGTGTTTGTGTTTGTGTAATGCCCTTATTACGTACTCATGTGTTTGTGAGCTTTGTGTGGACTACTGTGTTATGTGTTGCATATCTGTGCGTACCTATCCTCATGTGTTAAAGTATGTGTGGACTACTGTGTTTGTGTTTGTATCTTTACGTGCCTTTGTATTTTTTTGCTTTATTTTGCTTGTCTTGTGCGCTCCATGCAATCTGCTGTGTGGTCATAAGAGTGAATGGGTTTGCTTTATATTTTATACTGTCCCTGTGAGTCACAGGCTTTGCTTTCAGCTAAAGGTGTACACTAGTACCTAGACCTATGTGCACCTAGTCCTATGTACACTACTGCCTAGTCCTATGTGCACTAGTACCTAGTCCTACGTGCACCTAGTCGTATGTGCACTAGTACCTAGTACCTATGTACACTAGTGCCTAGTCCTATGTGCACTTGTACTTATCCTATGTGCACTAGTACCTAGTCCTATGTGCACCTAACCCTACGTGCACAGTGCTTGTATGCAGCCCTTCCTTGCTTTACTTGCAACCCTCTAACTAGTTGTTTTATTTATACAGCTTAAAACATTGATGTGCAATAGAGACAGGGCAAGATTTGCTGCATCCACAGCTGCCAGAACCAAAAGAGGGGAAGAATCGGCTGCCTGAATACATCTCAGCACCTTGACTTCTTGATCACAACATTTCTCTATTTTCAATTTGCTGTCAGGTGCTATCTCTACGCATGTGTGCGTTGCCTCCAATGTAACAAATAGTGCATGTGTATGTATGTATGTGTGTGTGTGTGTGTGTGCGTGTGTGTGTGTGCGTGTGTGTGTGTGTGTGTGTGTGTGTGTGTGTGTGAACCCCAATGTCTCAAGGACTACACGTGACAGCATGGTGCAGAGAGCAACAAGGTTGTGGTGAGAAGCTTGTGATCAGAAGCTTGCTCATCACAACCTTGTTGCTCTCTGCACTATGGCTGTCAAGTGCAGACACAGCTGCAAATGCAAGAGGCGCCACAACTGCAAGATCTCACAAGGAAACGGAACAAATACTTGATCAAGTGGGAGGGATACGCATTGTGGGAGGGCTACCCATTGTGGGAAGGAAACAGGTTGTTATTTGAGAGCACCACTTAGTGGTCGAGTTTGCTGGGCGGGGAAACCAACTACACAGCTGGCGGTTCAGAGGCCCTCATCAGCCCCAACTGCATTCGTGTGTTTATCCCATTGCTTTACAGGTTAAGCCCTGCGCACAGCGCTTTTAACCCCTTACATATTCTTATGTGTAGGTCGCTGCTAGACGCAGTCACGGCCGCACTGGCAGGGGGCGCAACAATGGTGCAAGTCAGAGAAAAGGGAGTCAGTGGGGGTGCCTTCTTGAAGGAGGTCCAGTCAGTGTTGCAGGTAGGTATGTCGTAGGCGTGGTGATAAGCGAGAGAACGTAATGAGAAGGGTTGGCCAGAACCATATATATGGACATGCGGTATACGATGTATATATGGTATTGTTTGCAGGGATTTCATCGGAAATAGATCACATACGGCGTATGCATATGATTCTGGCCAACCTAAGTAATCCACACCATGAGTTTAAGGTTGTTGCAAACAAGGAGCAAAGTTGTTGCAAAAGATGGCATGAGCCTCGCTGTGAAAGGTGTTAGATGTATGATGTGTAGCAAGGTTACTGGGGGCTGCACGCAACCAATGAGCAGGGATGTTACGAGATATGGCAGAGGTGAGGTTGACTGCAGATGAGTGGTGCACATGTCTCCAGGGTAAGAAGGCTGGAATACGTCATGCAGTCAGTGCTATACAGCGAATGGTATACAACTGCAGGAGCAATTTTCACCCCGGAAAAACAGCACAGAACATCACACAGTAGGCTCTAGCAGCCACCTGTTGCTGCAAATGATTGGAAGATCAACGTAATGTCCAGCAACCTCCAGAAAGCAACAGCATTCATGTGTGCACTGCGCATTCAAAGCCAATTACCTGTGGCCTGCAAAGCCAGGTTAAAGTAATTCCAACATATTTCATAAAAATAAGAAACAGGACGCAGTGCCACTTGTCCAAGCATGGTTACTATCTGTGCTCACCAGGGTTGTTCAGTTTGAGGTTTGTCCAAAAGTTCGGGTTTGCAAACTTTCACGCATTTTAATGAATTTTAAAAGTGCCGTTCGGAGTTCGGTCAAATTTCGACGAACCTATAAGAGTTTGTCGAACTCTACAGCATGCTTCCGTCAAAATTGCAAGGGACAACAGTTCAGTCCCACTCTTTCCTTGCAAAAAAAATAACATGTTTAGATATTATTAATAATAATTAAATATATATATATATATGAAATATGATGTGATCTATATCAGGCCAAAAATTTTCCTTGGTCTTAAGGCCGAACTTGTCACACATTTATGAAGTGCTAAGGATTTATACAACGCGGCACTTGCACTGCACCTTAAGGTTCTCCTTTTGTTGCTCTACAATGATGACATGGTCTCATTCCGGCCCCCTTTTCCCCCTATAATTGTTTATAAACATATACAAGTTTTGAAGGTGGGAGGAGGAGCCCAAGGGCCCGTTTCCCAAAATTGCACATCGAACCCTTCAAACAGTTCGAGGGTTCTAGAACTTTTACAAACTTTATTGAACCCTTGCTCCCAAAAGAACGAACTGAACAACCCTGGTGCTCACTCTAATGCACACACACACACATGCACACATGCACAAAACGTGAATGTACGTGCACACACACACACATACACACATACACACACATACACACACATGCACACATGCGCAAAAACGAATGCACACGTAATGTGCACTTTCACACACGCATGCACACACAGACACACACTCACACTCACACACAAATACACACAGGTATGTCGTAGTGCTGGTGTGCCTCTCATCGTTAACGACCGTGTGGACGTTGCCCTTGCAGCTGGGCCTGATGTTGGTGAGTTGGAATATAAATCCATTTCGCTAACTAGTATAGCATATAACCAGTGCATATTTATCAAATTGACACAAATTGCTACCTGTGCTTATGTCTGGCACTGATACCTGGTAGGATTCAATTTCAAGTTCATGAAACTTCGAATTTCCATTTGCTCCACATATATATTTGCTTCCCTTTAGTGTTGATCTTGTTGTGGGGAGGCTGCAAACCAGCATTGCATAAGACACCGCCTTTGACCACTTGCCTGGCTTTGCTCAAAAGTAAAAAATCAACCTCAAGTCAGGAGGCCTTAGGAAGTAAAATTTTTAAGCGGCATGTCTACTTTTTGATTGAAAGATTGGGTAATTGGAATCCTGAGGTCGAGAGCTATTGATTAATATATATATATATTATACGGGTCGAATTGGGGAGGGGTGGGGCGGGGTGGTCCCCTGGCGGGGTGTTAGGTATTTCGGGGGGTCTCCAGTTTCTTTCTGGGCCACTTCAACGGAATTCTTTATATATACTACCATCAGAATCCTTGGCTTATTCCCAGTTGATTGCCAGCCTTTTTGAGCTAATTGGGTAGATAGGGGAGTCTGTGGACATGTCCAAAAGTCAGGCACACGCGCTCAGGTTCAGGCCGCGGGGTGAGTCAAGACAATGGAGCAGCAACTCACTCCATACTTCCAGGATTGTGCTAGTATAAGATATTCAGCGGAACTATGAGAAATGGAAGCAGTGTGGGGCTATGCAAGCCAGTTGTGGGTGCTGCCTGGTAGGTCATGTATGCATGGGCGTCCGTATCTCAGTTTTTGTTCCATAACTCTGCAACACTTAAGTTTCAAGTCTCGATGAATATGCAGATGGATGCAGATATCAAAAAGGAACAGATTGGTACCCTTTTTGTCTGGGTGGGAGCACTGGAAGGGGGGTTTGGGGGGTGGGGGGTCACTCAGGGGGCTCCACCCCAAAAAGCGGACATGCCTTCCATGAATAACGAATAAGCACCCTCCTGCTCAAGTGAACAATTAAACTCAGTCCCCTCACGTGCTCTGGTGTGAAACCTCAGCTTCTGGTGTCCAATCTTGACCTTCTGGTGTCCAATCTTGGGCCTTCTGGTGCGCAATCTTGACCTTTTGGTGTGCAATCTCGACCTTCTCACGTGTTAGGTGTGCAATATTGGACCTTGCAAGAGGTTGAATTGACCTGCTTCCCGTCATACCACACAGCTGATCACCTGTCTCTGGCTCACATGTTTTGGCTCTTCACAGGCGTTCATGTGGGCCAGGACGACCTGCCTGCTGCTGAGGTACGTGCGGATATTGATTGACGTGCTCATGATCTGTTGCTCAGGTACGTGCTTGTGTTTCTTGCTCTTTAATTTTTTAGAAGAGCTATGACATGCTAGAAATGAAAGTGCTACGCCCAATGAGGATACCCCCTGAACCTATAGCCGTTTTGCTTTTTTCTTGAGCGTGGATGGCCACTGGCACTTGGGACAAGAGAAAATTGGCTTCATTGCTTGTGCAATGTTTTGGCACTTTGTATTGAATGCGTGGTAAAAAAGGAAGGAAACGCTCATGGCAGACAGCAAAGAAGCTGTAGAGTGCCCTGAGCCCTAACACATGGGACGAGAGTGTATAATGCTAATCATAGCAGTGAAATCTTTGACTCATCTTTATGTAACCCGTGTGTAAATAAGGACGGCACCTGAATCTAGTTTCGCAATGCAGGTCTGCTACTGGGCTTTAAAAGGAACAGTTTTCCTCTACTATTAGGTCTGCATACTGCCGGGCTCTCATGGGATCCTTTTAATCCGCCACAGGGACGCAGATTGATGGGCCCTCATAAACTGTATTTTCCTTCTCCACAGGTCCGCAAACTGCTGGCCCTTGCTAATTCAATTATTTTCCGCTACAGGTCCGCAAACTGCTGGGCCCTCATAGGATCCTTGGAGTCACTGTGAAATCGGTGCAAGAAGCTGAGCAGGCGAAGATGGATGGTGCTGACTATGTGGGATCTGGTGCAGGTGAATGTGAACAATTTGTTTGGACAGGTATTTGAATCAGATGGTAATTTAAGATGAAATTCAAACACACAAGATAATCAAAACTGCGCCGTAGTGGAGGGTGTGGATAGTAGGAGTGCATGGAGCTCATGACGGGCCCATGTACGTGCGTGCATTTTTGGAGACTGTGTTTATCCTGGTGGTGCATCAGAAATAGGTGATATGCAGCGATAAATGCAATCCTGCAGAGTCTATGAGCATGAAGTGCAACACGGAATGTGTTGTTGTGGGGAAATCGTACGCAGGCCAGGTGGTGATTGAGAGTACACAGTGGCTCTTCTATGCACGTACAATGTTTGTGCATGCAGTCTACGCATCAAGCACCAAAGACAGTGACGTCATCGGCCTCTCTGGCTTGGCACGTGTTTGCGAGGCAGCATCTCCTGTGCCAGTGGTAGCCATTGGAGGCATTCAGGTGCGTCGTGGTGAAGCATCGCAAGAAGCCTTTCCCGTCATGGCTGTCGGTCATTAGCAACGTCTTCAGCACACCTTATGGCGGGTACAGAAATCTACTAAATGCAGAAAGACAAGTTCTGACCGGTTATTTGTGTTTTATTTCGTTAGAGCCTTTGTGAGAGTGTTTTGATACTCTAAAAGGAGTTGTTTCATCAGAGGTTGGGCGTTGAGCGACAATACACAAGCTTTTGTTGTTGCATTATAACTGACACAATAATTTCTCCATGTTCAATTTCAAGGTGCAAAATGCCCTGGAGTCGCTCACGGCCGGAGCTGCTGGCATCGCTGTGGTTTCCGTCTTATTTGGTGCAGCAGACGTAGAGAGTGCCACGCGGAATCTCATGACAAAGCTCAAAGGCTTTGCGTGTTGAGGCTTATATTAAATAAACTGACCTAGGCTTATAATCTGAATTCGTGGAACTCAATAATTAGTGGCATTTCCGTAAATTGTACAATTCTTTTTACAATTCGTGACTACATTTAAATCTCTTACTTATCAAAATCCCTCTGCTCTACCTGACTGCTCTATACTTCCTGCTATCTTTCTATCCATATCTATATTTCCCGCGATCTATTTTCTCTTAAGGAACATTCCCCCTACCCATAAAAAATACAATTTTTTAATTGGTTTTGCGGAGGGAAGTTGTACGTGTACGATTTCCACCACGATTTTACAACACTGTAAACCAATATAGAAACCGAAGCGTTAATTGAAACTATCAGACTACCACCACCTGAAACACACCCTTCGAAGGGAGAGGGCAGTTTTCGCCCATCCGGAGGGACAGCATGACTAGTAAATATGGTAATCCTTAGATGGCTATATCATAGAGCACCTGTCTTGCTGCAAGCCAGCATGTCAAGACATGCTTGCCCTTCTTCCCCCAGGCATGTTTGGCGAGCAAACCTACATTCCTCCCGGGGACGAAATCCAGAGTAAAACTGGTACCAAGCGGGAGCCATCCACTCTTGGCCTGAATTTAAAAGCAGGGACTCCAAAGATTGGGAAGGTGCGCACATGCCTTCCATGTACAGCAGTCACACACGAAAGACAAGCACACACGTACACTCACGCACACACGCGCACACGCAGAAACACACGCGCACACACACATAAAGAGGTTACAGATAGAGCCATCAGGCAAAAAGTGTGACTGCAAGGCTGTGTATGTACACACACACACACACACACACACACACACACACACACACACACACTCACGCACGTACACACACTCACACACGTACACACACCCACGCACGTACACACACTCACGCACGTACACACGCACACACATGCACTCTAACTCACACATTTTCACACACACACTCACATTCACACTCACACACAACCACGACCATACTCACACACAGAACCGCTCTCACACACACACACATACACACACAAACACACACACATACACACACAAACACATTTACATAAACTTACGGACACACACATTCAACCACACGCTCACACACACACACACACACTCACTTGCACACACATACACACACAAACAACACACACGCAGGGAAATGATGCCACCTTTGACAAGTTCAAGCCTTTGCAAGAGGGAGTAAAGTACGCAGATCCCCTGACCCTTGTCTTGCAAGCGAAGAAGGCGCAAAAAGGCAAGAACCTGTCTGAGGCACCGTTCAAGGCCGCCACGCCCATGAAAAAATCAGTGACACCCGGGGACTACTATGGGACATCAGGCAAAGTTCCACACATGGCGGTAGGTACAGCTGGACTGGGCACATGCGTGCTTGTGCTACACTGGGGGCCGAAAGCTTGGTGCAGTTGACCCTTTTAGCTTTGTAGCTGATGGAGGGAGTGCATTCCCCGCTATCGCTTTGTAGCCGATGCAGGGATGCAGGAGTGCTAGTGCTATATTAGGGGGACAGACTTAATACAACTGATCCTATTTGCTACGGAGCCGTTGCGGGGGGTGCACGCTTTGTGCACCTTGTCCTTAATTGAAATCATATGGGAACAAGAGCTATTTCCAGAGAGCATCAGATCGACTGACCTTTTGTTGCACGGCCAGTACTTCTGTGTAGGGTTGGCCAGAACCATACGTATACGGTATACGGTGTATATACGGTATTAATGGCAGGGCATCACCTACCATACGGGCATTTAAGGCATGTATAATGTGTAAGGTTCTGGTCAACCCTACTTCCTACTTCTGCGACAATGCAAAGTGTCAGAAAGGGTAATAAGCTGTCAGTGGGCACACGTGGTGCAAATTTTGTCTTGCAAGTATGCCTCCTCTATCTTCTTTGAATGCCGTGCGCAGTCAGGTCAAGAAACCCAAAAGAAGAAAGGTGACGTCCCAGAGCAGCCTAAGGGCATATACACCTCGCCTGCCAAGAAGGGCTCGTTTGGCATGAACAAGACGACGTTGAGTGAACGAGTGGGCTACAAGGGCGTGGCAACAGAGTGAGTGGGGTGGGGTCAGGGAGTTTGGAGGGGGGGCAAAAACCTATCAGGAAGGGTTTGTTAGGAGTTACCACAACAGCCTGTAATGAACGGGAAGGCCTAAATGGAGTGGTTACAGAGTGCATAATAAATAGGGTGGGGTGGGATTTGGTCAAGGGGGTGGGGGGGCTAAGTGGGGCTGCAAAGGGTGCGTCCGTGAAGTGCAATGTCACTCCGTTTTGACAGGTCACGACATTGCTGAGTGGTGTTTCATGAGGGCCTGGCCATACAGTTTGCTCTCCTTCTTTGCAATTCAATTGTTTGAATTTCGCTCGAGTCCTTTCTCCTTGAAACTCAGAGGCACTTTTGCTGTAAATGAATCCTACAAGAAGGCCGTACAGATGCAATTGACAGGGCACAAATTTGAGAACCCTGATCCAGCACATCGTGACTCCTCTTTAATAATCTGGAGTACTTTATCACAAATAATAACTGTGAATTGGGTTTCACAAGATTCATCATAACCCTTTCGTGGTCTTTGGATGTGCTTTTTGGTACCTGAAGTTCAGAGCATGCAAATTTTATTCATGAGCAGGTTTGCGATCTTCAAATTCCTTCCAATCTCATGAAAATCGAGATTGGTTTTCTAGCTCGCGTATCTTCCATTCACTTAGATATGTTAAGCAACATAGGTAATGCGTAAAGGGTTGTGTAGGGCTGTGATTAAAGGCTTTTAATGACATACTTTTGTTTTATTCTGTGTACAAATCTTTTATCTCAAGCATTGGCATAATTAGCACAAGAATGTGGCCGCATACCAAAGCTGCGGCTAGCCAAAAGGCAGTGGGTCACACTCCGACATTTGCTGACCTTCATGTGTGCTTTAATGCATGGTGTCTGCGCCCAGGTATGAGTACCAGCACGACCCCCTCCCCCTTCAAGAGCAGCAGCGGCGTGCACAGGCAGAGGCAAGCAGAAAAGCAAAAGTCACGGAGGCCCCATTTAAGCCGTCTAACCCAGCAAAGAAAGGTGAGGAAGGGAAACTGGTCCGAAAGGGTTGTGGGTGCAGAAGAGGTGAGGCTGATCTGTCCAAGCATTTGGCCCAGATTGTAGAGAGAGAAACGGGTTTATTGTGGAGGACATTAGACGCTGTCTGCAAATCAATCAACGGCAGGGGGGGATACTGGAATAATTAGAGGAATGAGTTTGGCAGAAATGACGTTATTAAGATAAAGCAACTGCCCTGCGTGAGACCTGGCTGTTGTGAGGTAAAGTGGAAAGGTTTTGCCTCTCCTCCTCCTTAAATAAGCTAAACCCAGCAAAACACGACCTCTTCAGATCTTGCAAGATCAATTGATCGGCGTTAGGCAGATCTTTTAAGGAGAGCACTGCCATAGTAAACATATCACGCATCTGCTGCCGCATAATATTCAGGAGTGCACTCCTGTGGCAGACTTATTCGCTGCACAGAGGGTTTTTCTGATAGATCCTCAGCTGTTGTTGCTTTGATCAAATTTGAGTGCACCTTACAGGCTTGAGCTGCTCAGAGGAGCGGTGCTTTTACCTGATTCCTACTTACCTCCCCATTTTTCATTCCTGTGCCTTACTCACGCAGGCAGCTACGGGGTACCCAACAGGACCATTAGCAAAGGAGATGGCGTAGTTGGGGAGTGGACCTACCAGATGGGCGCGAATCCGTTGCCAGGGGCGAAGCGAAGCGACAAGACCGATGCACCAACACCGTTCCGACCTTCACACACGCACGCAAGCCAAAAGATTGAGCCGATTGAATACTTACATGATCCCGAAGTGCCCAAAATGAAGTGAGTGAGCTATGTCAACGTTAGCTGCATTTTTACAAAAAAATGGTCCTGCTCACTCCAGCTGCTACTTATCACCGGTGCCAACCTAAAACATACTTTTTAATGTTCTGTATTTGCAGGGCTGAGGCAGAGCGCAGGAAGGAGGAGGCAACACGATTAGCAGCGTCTGGAGCATGGAAGCCGAACATGGGCCGCAAAACGGACATGGTTCGATCCATAGTCCGAATGAATTTGCGATGATATGTACGTTTTGTAATATTTGTTTGAAGTGCTGTGTGAATCACAACTGTACCATCGGCTTAGGTAAGCCAGGCCGTCTATTTTTCTTCTAAGCACTATAATACTGTAATACTAGGTATTTATGTGACAAAAATTTATTATTTAACCTTTTTGGTCCAGGAGTGCACGCCTATAATTTGGTGTTTAGTTATGGTTTAAAATTTACGACAAGCACCGAAAGCACGAGAAGCCCTCCCAAGGAGGTCAATCAGCACGTCTTGAGTAACAAAGAAAAAAGAAAAAATACTACGCAGGGGTGATAACACCACAAGCATGGATTAAGGAAACAAAGACGTTGCTGTCGGACAGCAAAGTACTCACGCTACCAGGCGGATTCCAAACCGCGACCCCTGGCCTGACCACGGGCCACTAGGCTTTCAGGACAGCTACCCAAGAGTAACAAAATTTGTGCCACGACAAGTCAGGAAATAAGTAAACCTGGTTTTCTTATGGCGCATTTACAACGGGTGGATTAACGGATTAATGTATTAATGAAAAATCATCAATCCATTTACAACGGGTGGATAAACGGATGGATTTGAATAAATGCGGATTAATTTGCATTAATCTCTATTCAGGGGGGGGGGGGCGATGTGTGGATTAATGACGTAAAGTGGCGTTGACCACTGTATAAAACGCCTTTCAATCCAATTTACTAGTATGAGCTACAGGGCCTGGAATCTCGGCTCAACTTTGACCGCCCAAACATCCGCTCTTCTGACTTCCTGCAGCCTGGTTAATGGTATTTAGTACATTGCTATGCTGGTTGTTGGAGAGAAGGCAGCGAGAAGGGGGTGAGCAAAAGTGGCGGAAATCAAGCTGCAATTGTAAATGTGCACGGATTAATGCTCGGAATGAATTGGTGTTCATTAATCTGGCCCTGGATTAATCGCCATTTAATCCAGAATCGTAAATGCGCCATCGATCCCCAAAGAGCAAATAAATTCTACTTTTATTTCAAACATATAAAATCCAACTCTCATGATCGGGAAGATGCAAAATCTCCAAAAACAGAGCGGGCTTGCGAAGGGGACCGCGCTCATGGGCAGTACTCCTTCACCAACCCCTCGTCGAAAATGTATGTTAAACCTTGGCTGGTGATGGTGTGAATTCAGGTTTTGTGTGAAGATATCTCATTGTTGCATCTCTGTTCCACAGGTGTCCCTAGGGCTCAGCCTGTGGACAGAGAAACAACCAGGCGGCATATGCTGCAGCTTGGGGTTGCGTCCACCATGATCCTGTACGTGTATACAAGATATAAAATCATGCTTGCATCGGTGATGCGCAGACTCCGCACGCACACAGCACGCAATAGGAAGTGGCAAACACCATGCTTCATGCTGCGCATCATATACAACGCAGGCTACCTAAGCAAGTGACTGCGACAGAGATGAAGATGCAGGAGGTAGGTAGACTGCCAATAACTGCCCTTTGTGAAACCATTTGCACTCAAAGACAGCATACTGTTCTGCACAAGGGCAGTGTGCTGACCAGTATTCTCATGGGTATAAATAATGCCTTTTGATGCGTATTCCAAAATCCACCTGATTAAGTAGTAAGAAAGAACATCGCTCGTCGCATACTTCAGAGGAGATGTTGATCGTCGCAACAGTCTATCATGTAGTAAACGTCACAGTCTTTACGCTTGTCCAGCTAGCGGCCTGCAACATTCAAACAATGTTCTGCTTCTACTTGGCGGCGGACACGAGCCGCGTGCTCTGGCAGGCACAAACAACAGAACTACCTAGTGTTGCAATGATTACATGATAGTTGCGTCCTCTGAGCCATTGACTGTATGTAAAGCCTTTTGGTCCTAGCAGAGGCCAGGTTCTTTGCAAATAAGCAATTAAGTTAAAGCCTACGAGTGCAAAGTTCTTTGCAAATAAGCAATTGAGTACAAAGCCTACGAGTGCGGTCTCAGATTACCAACTTCATTTGATCTTCACATCATCACAGAAAAACAATGCTCTTTCACATTTTATAGCAAAGGCCGAATATACAAACAAGAACTTATAATTTCTTTTTTGGTGTGTCTCACAAGCACTCGCTTTACACCAAAACGCTGCTCCGTAACAACCAAATCTGGATAGCTTACAAGCTGCACTGATATCCCCTTTGCTCTACCCCGCCTCCAAAGCTCACACACACAGGCGCACACACACACACACAAACACACACACACACACACACATACACACACATACACAAACACACACATACACACACTCACGTGCGCACAAGCGCATACACAATACACACATACGCACGTAGGTCGACCAGCTCTCGACCTTCCAGCGGTCTGACCAGAAGAATGCCTTTAGGGCCCAAGCCGAGAAGATCCTGCGACAGGTGAGAGGGGAATATATAACTACCCATAACTAACACCAAACACGTGTTCCTAAACCTTTCATGGTGCAAGATTGTTGACGGTCGCGTAGTGAAATGATGGAGCAGGTAAGGACTCTTCAGAAAGGAACGAGCGTCATAGTCATGCACGGATTGTCCAGGGCGAGCCCTGCTTGTTTCAGTCGCACCGTGTTCCTGCAATCCTCCGCAAACAAGAAGACCACAGGACACAGCCCTGGGGTTTTATGGGTTTTATGGGATCGCCGGATGTTTTCCACAAGTGGTGCGGCAGGACACAGCCCTGCTAATTCTGCACCACGCATTTGGCTTTGCTTGCTGCTGGTAATTTCTGCTGCTCTGTTGACCAGCAGCTTTTTAATTTTTTATGCAGTGCACTGTGCACTCCTACGTACTCTCCGATTTCCACAGCCTGCCCTGATCCTAAAAGGCTTCATTGTTGGACCTTCTCAAGGACTACTGAGGTTAGAGGCTACAGATTAATCCATCAGTCAGAAAGTGTGACTGCTAGGCTGCGTATGCAATCACAGTTGAAATGTGGGAATGTTAGTTGTTCTCAAAGACTACGGTTCCCCTCGCTGATACTGAAGGTACTTAGTAAAGGGAGATGAGCCCTTAATTCCTTTCCTCCGCAAAATTCCTATCCAATTCGCTTCGGTTTTACGGGACTCAGAGGCAGCTGGCGCCCCTCTGTACGTTAGGCTAGCTCTCGTGATGTGTACACATACAACACCCACCGCAACTGGGCCTTTCATCCTGTGTCCCTCCTTGAATGCCTCTCCCTTTTGTTTCCTTATTGCAGGACTTGGAAGCAGCTTGCGCTCACTTGTACGTCAGGCTCGCCCTCCATGATGTGGACACATACAACACCCACCGCAACTGGGCCTTTCATCCTGTGTCCCTCCTTGAATGCCTCTCCCTTTTGCATCCTTGTTGCAGGACTTGGAAGCAGCTTGCGCTCACTTGTACGTCAGGCTCGCCCTCCATGATGTGGACACATACAACACCCTCCGCAACCGGGCCTTTCATCCTGTGTCCCTCCTTGAATGCCTCTCCCTTTTGCATCCTTGTTGCAGGACTTGGAAGCAGCTTGCGCTCACTTGTACGTTGTACGTCAGGCTCGCCCTCCATGATGTGGACACATACAACACCCTCCGCAACCGGGCCTTACATCCCTGTGTCCCTCCCTAATTGCCTCTCCCCTTTGCGTCCTTATTGCAGGACTTGGAGGCAGCTGACGCCCCTCTGTACGTCAGGCTAGCTCTCCATGATGCGGGCACATACGACATTGTCAGCAAGACGGGCGGGTTTGACGGCTCCATTGCCTTGAAGTGCGTTTTCCCCTTAGTGACAACATAATTTTGGCATGTTTTTTGCTTCTGTGGACCCCCTTTTCCGAATGTGTTTTCCTCTGCATGTTGCTCATACCTGCCTCCATGTACATGTGCGCACAGCTTCTGTGAGCTTTGCTGCACGTATACTGTATAGGGTTGGCCGTAACCTGGTTACAAACAACTAGAAAAGGGTGTATACACGGTGCACATGTCCGGAGTCACAGCAAGTCAACCTCTGAAAGTACGATCATATACGTTCATATATGGTAGATCTTAGCTCTTGCACGCGGTGAGTGCATACTTCTGGCCGGTTTTAGGCCGACCAAACAGGGTTGGCCAAAACCGTACATACACGGTATAAACAATATTTTAGCAGGGAAATCTGCTTACAGTCATATATGGTGACCATGAACGGTTCTGGCCAACCCTACAACCAAAGCACAAATGCCGGCAGGACGTTTGTGTGTTTTCCTGTACACATCGAAGCACGTACACGCTCACACCTTTACGATTAGCCAGAACCGTATATATACACCGTATATGACCATATATTTGGTGATTTCCCTGCCAGAATTACCGTATACACACCGTATATATGTATGGTTCTGGCCACCCCTGCACACGCCTGTATCACCACGGTATATACACCGAATATATATATGGTTCTGGCCAACCCTACACACGCCTGTACCACCACGCCTGCAGTGACCAAGAGCTTTCTCGCCCAGAGAACCAAGGCCTTTCAGAAGCGGTGACCAAGCTCAAAGCTGTGAAGGCAAAGATTGATGAGCAGGTGAGGAACGCTTTTAAGTTTTTGATGATGGAGGGTTTGTGATGATAGAGAACGGGTGCACCGTTTACTGTTGTGCAGTGCGCTGATGCGTGACAGCAATTAAATCCAAACATAGAATGACCGTTTGCCTTGAAAGGAATGGCGAATCATCTGATGATTGGTGCTACGTCTCTCAGGCGCTTGGCCCCTCTACATTTCAATTTTCCTTGCCTCTGTTTGGTGCTACATCTCTGGCGTTTGGCCCCTCTTTATTCATTTTTCCTTGGCTGTGTTGGCTGTTGGGCAGAAGCAGAGGCAGGGAAAAGAAGTGAGGGCAGATGTCGGTTTAGAACCAGGAGGGGGGCGAAGAAGGGGCAGGTGTTGGGATTGAAATGGGGGGAAGGAGAGAGGAAAACTAGCTGAGATGAGTACACCTCTCAATGTCGGTGCTCCGATGTATTCGGTAAGCACACTATGCGTATTCAACAGTACGCGTGTTTTTAAAAGAATTGTCTTGCCATTATTGTTGCTGTTTATGCTGCAGGCCAGCGCCCCCATCAGCTGGGCCGATCTCATCTACTTAGCGGGCAAGATCTCCACGCAGAAAAAATGGTATGATGAAAAGGTGCGCTGCTGAGAGGCTTGGTACAAGGCAAAGATAGCTCTGTTCTCTGTGCCATGAAGCGTGGCAAGCGAGTGTTCTCAGTGCAGTCAAGTGGCAGGCTAGTGGCTGCTTTCCCTCTTAGTATTATACTCACGTGTGCAAGTGTGCAGCATCTGTATCTGCTAACAGAAGGCACGTGCTTTTTGTGCACCCTGAACGCACACACACACACACGCACACACACACTCTTACTCACACAAATCACAGATTCAGATAATCCCCCCTCCATACACACACACTCTTACACATACATACAAAAACACACACACACATCAAATATGCACTCACCTCCTTCTCATACAGCCACAGCATTCACACACACTCACACACACACACTCTCACACACACACGCACACACACACACACAGTCACATACACTCAGATATGCAGGCATCAAATAAGGATGCTGCTGTCACGATTGCTCCTTGTCCTTTATCAGTTTTAGTCACAGAGTAATCAGACAGTTTCCCTTTGCTCCTGTTGTACACAGACTAGCACGCCTGCAGTTGGCAAAACCGGGGGCAAAGAGATTGCCGAAAAATTCCCCAACCCCTGGGCGGTAGAGATTGGTCGAGTGGATAGCAATGAGCCGGGTAAGCTCCTTTGAATGCCACTCTTGTACCGTGTATCATGAGCTGCAGGGTTGCCAGAATGTTATTTCTCCTCTGCATGTGACACCAAATGTTTAGAGTTGCCTGCTCAAAGTTCCGCACGAAGCTTATACATGGCTCTGGCCAATGCTTGCACACGCCATGTGTACGTCTCTGGCCAGTGCTTGCGCACGCCATGTATAACACATTGCTTTGTCCAGTGCTTACGTAAGCCATTTATGACACATGGCTTTGTCCAGTGCTTACGTACGCCATGTATAACACATGGCTTTGTCCAGTGCTTACGTACGCCATGTATAACACATGGCTTTGTCCAGTGCTTACGTAAGCCATGTATAAAACATTGCTTTGTCCAGTGCTTGCGTACACCATGTATAACACATTGCTTTGTCCAGTGCTAACGTAAGTCATTTATGACACAATGTTCACGTACGCCATGTGTACATATCTCTGGCCAGTGATCACACACGCCAAATAAATAACCACATTAATCTGAATCGCCTTACCTTAAGTCAAACCTTGCTTTGCTAGAGGTGGCATTTTCCTATTATCCCCTCGCTTATGACGTGTGCAAGGGCCTTTTGTAGCCATCTTGATGGTCATCGCTCCTCATTATTCTCTGCTGCTGCCCCTCTACTTGCTATCATTTGGAAGGATTGAAAAGTTGTGCTTTTCCTGACTTTGCGCAGCTGTCAGAAAATACGTCATTGGCTCGTCTTTGGCTGTATTTATACATGTGCATCATACATGTGCATCATACATGTGCATCATACATGTGCATCATACATGTGCATCATACATGTGCATCATACATGTGCATCATACATGTGCATCATACATGTGCAGCTGCAGCAGTGGTGAATGGAGCAGCAACACAAGTGATTGCATGCCCACGTCTCAACAAGTTCCATGTATTGTAATTGTTATGGTTCCCACAGGGGAATCTAGCCTTTTGTTATCGCTGACTTTCCTCTGCCGGACATAATTTATGCCTCATCTTTATTGTTGCTTGGGCCTGTGGCCATTGGCTGAAACAGGGAGATGATATTGGCACCACAGAGATGCCACAATCGATCACCGGGGATGTCATTGTCACCACAGAGATGCCATGATGTGTCCTGTTGTGCTGTCCAATTCACGTCCAGTCCTGCATAATGAGCACAGCACAAATAGCAGCCAAAGGAAAACAAGCGCAGCTCCCGAGCGCATTCCATTTTGCTGTTTGCGACTGCTTGCTAGCGGGGCAAAGGCTTGCTGGCCTCATATGATGCCATGTGCTCAGATAAGCTGTGCTGTACCTCTTGCAGTGTGCATCCAGTACTTAATTCTATTTGACAAGCCTTTCCTCGGCTGGCACGCATTGAGCCCGCAGCTCAAACAAGTGGCGTGCACTTATGTATTTGCTTTGGCGGAAGAATTGTGAGATGCCTGATGCCAGATCGGCTCCTTTGTTTCAAGGATGTGGGGAATGATCTTCCTTGCCTGTGCAGTCTTGTCTGCACCGCATAGTCGTTCCTTCCCTTCAACAATTTCCTATTTTTATTATGCAGGACCAAACCGAGTGCCGGCCTTGGATGCGGATGTCGAGGAGGTCCGGGTGCGTGCTCCCAATTCATTTCGTTGCTTTTTTGCTGCAATCGCTCCTGCTTACTCTTTGTTGGACATCTCTTTTTTCTTTCTCTTGCTCTTTTGCCATCCCTTTCGAGCTCTCTTGTTGCTTCTCATTTGGTTCCTTATCAGTGTTGTGCATTTACGGCGTCAATCAGAAATGGCACCGTAAATTACGGTGCTTAAATGACGTCTACGTCACATAACCGCACGCACACGCGCACGCACGCACGCGCACGCACATGCACACACACACACACACTCTTGAGCTGCATCCAAGGGGACTGAAAGCTGCTGAACTGTGCTCTTGGAAGTGACTGTCTGTAATTCCTGACGTTTTCACACCGTAAATAACTGTAAAGCCGACCGTCTGACGCCAAAAATTAAAATCACCGTAAATTACGCCTGAGGATTTGTTTCTGACGATCAAAACCATAAATTACGCCTGACCGTCAAATGACGGTTGACGGCGTCAACCGTAAAGTGCACAACACTGTTCCTTATAGAGCGCCTTCAACTGGGTCTCTCGCTGTCATCATCGTGTGTGTCATGTTGACAAGTCTGAAAGTTAGCAGTTCGGTAGTTTGAGTAACTTATAAGGAGCACCAATGATGCCACAACTGTTGCTTCGCAAAAAGGTAACGCGCAGTGAGGAACTGCACAAGATATGGGCCCGATGGTGACAGATGGACGGCTTGAACACACGCATAAACACACAGACACACAAACAGACCGAACAGCACAACTCACTCACCCACCTGTACCCTGATGGATCTTGTTGCCGGGCTTTACTGCGTCTTTTATGTGGTGCCTAGCACTCACGGAACAAATGTTTAGGCAACGGCTAAGATGCGCAGTCACTGGGGGGGAATACAAATGAAAGAGGCACCCGTATGTCTGCTATAGTCTTCCTGTGCATGTCATGGCGTACACTTGTATGAGATGTATCGCAGCCTTTTAAAAGACGTCTTGTTGTGTACATGATAGTTTTCAGATAACTATAACGTGTGTCTGCACTATAAATAGTGAAGCAATTTATTCCAGGGTTACAGTGGATCACTTCTAAGCCAGTCTCTTGAGCCTCTTTGTGTTCATCGACCCAATGGTATCAAAATTATGCCGCTCGACTGTAAGAACATTTGAGTGTTTTTGAATGTAGGTGTGTTTTCCGTTTTCCGTCTCTTCTGTCTGACTTGGTGGGACCCAGTGCACCTATTGGGTAATGCAGAGCCTGAAACAATTTCCCTTCCTAACCCATACTGTTGATGATAGCGCTACCTAGGTTATCTCTTTATTTGTACGCCTGGTCCTGCTAACAATGTCTGTTTATACCACCCCAGGCATGGCTGCTCAAGTTGGGGGCAAAGCCTGACGCCGGAAGTGGGCCCTTCACGCCAAAAGCACCCTTCTGGGAGAAGCCAGGCTGTAAGTAGATTGCTCTGCTTATCATGACTATCGTGATCAAAACTCTCTGGCCTATTGCAAGACAATCCAAGATGATCTTGACGTGCACCAACAGTGGCTTGTGTCACACTCTGCCATTGTTCGTTGTTCGCCTTGCTCAACCTTGTGCATCCATTGGATGGTGCAGAACACATACAAATCCGTTTCTAATCTATGTCGGTGGTGTCCTCACTACCTGCGTTCTTTTTTCCCCCCTTTATTTCCTTCTATTTCAGTATTTTTCCCAAGGATTTGAAAACCCTTGGTTTCATGTCACCCCCCAATCTGGGAAGTTGAGGAATTGCGTTCTCATATCTTTATTTTCCTGCCCCAGTTCGCCGGGAGGCCTGGGGCCTCCCGGCATTTGGTGTTACGTAAGTCAATTGTAGATCGTAAGGAAGCATTTGCTTTCCACTAACAGGGTTTATTTGAAATTGTAAGTTGGGCAAACTGTCCATTCTAATTAAGTTGTTCATCTATAAAATCCACGGCGTTTCTTAGCGCTGAGCCAAAATAGCTTGTGGATATGGAAAGGGCTCCACGCTGAATGCTGAGCTCTTTAGTTCAACTCTCGTGCGCAGCACGTCAAGTGCTGCGCATGTAGCCTGTTGCGCTGGGGAATCCAGATGTGCTTGAGCGTGCTGAACATACGCTCATCCTCCACTGACCCTGGCACCATTACCATCACCAAGTCTGCTACCATAACCCACTCCCCAAACCCATCCTGCATCCCTAAGTGCGTGGCTTCCCCCCAAAACTCTTTTGCTGAGAGAGTGGCCAGGGGGCGGGAGGGGCTGTGTTGATTCTGACTCCTTATCAGACTCGTCGCTGCTGCTGCTCGCCTTTACTGCCGTGCAGCCCTTTCAGTGGTG